>Ga0153964_1000155_pt1 | contig 13655 bp, 15 predicted proteins | sample TSFL048MetaG_FD_104726 | JGI IMG/M metagenome (GOLD analysis project Ga0153964, IMG submission 104726) | Attine ant fungus gardens microbial communities from Florida, USA - TSFL048 MetaG | ecosystem: Host-associated > Fungi > Mycelium > Unclassified | place: USA: Florida, Withalacochee... | reverse complement strand
TATGGTAGTGCCTTTGTGCTAGAAATAGTGATAACCTAACCATATGGAGGCTGTCCTTTGTTCTAAGAAAAGGACAGATGACTATCTATGAGTAATTAATGAAGTCCATGTGCAAACATTGAGATCTTCATATCTTCACTAATATTAATCACCTTGAGGTCATTCTAGGCTCATTCTGAGCATTATAAAAAAGGCTTCTGCTGAGCCTAGAACCAAAGCATCGATCATGGTGGTTTCCGAGATATTAGCAATTTAATAAACAGTAACATGGTAGTTACTAGTTGATCTGCTTAATATCTCAACCATTATTGATTGCCTCGAGACGTGACTGGTATCGATCAAAAGGTCTTCTTAAGGGCTTTAAGCTGGCTTTAAGACTGTGGGAATCATTGAAGAGTTGGTGGAGATATGACCAAATGAAGTTTGTGACAATGGCAATGAATTCTGTCTTAATAGTTGACAGTGACACTGATATCTACTTCTTAGAACCCCATGAAATTGCCCCTCTATTCAACAATACTGCAAAACCTGAAATTGACTTCCTGTCCATGCAGTCTCCTCTCTAATCTGAATCAACATAAACTATTGGTGAAGTGTCATTTGAGTTGTTGGCCTAGAACTCAAGTTCATAGTGACTTGTTCCATGGAGATACCAGAAAATGCATTTGACAGCTTGCATGTGAGTTCTTTCAGGACAAGCAACATAACGTGAGAGTATTCCAACTGAATATGCTATGTCAGGATGTGTACATATCATTAGATACATTAGAGATCCAATGCATCTCTGACATTCTGTAATGTCGATCTTGGCTTCTGTTAATATTGTAAGTTGTAAGTTAGCTGCCATTGGAGTCTTTGCCAGTTTGCAGTCTGCCATGCTGTGCTGCTCCAGTATGGTCTCAATGTACTGTTCCTGAGAAATTATAAGTTTTCTCATTCCATCATCTATGTCTGTTCTCTCAATTTTCATTTGCAATATCTATTTTGCTTCTCCTAGATCTTTCATCTTAAAGCATCTCTTGAGGTCTTCCTTGACAGTTCTGATGTGACTGATGTTGGACAAAAATAGAAGGAAGTCATCAACATAAACAGCAATCACAAAGAGCTTCCCATCAATAATCTTTGTAAAGACTCCATGGTCGGCATCACTTCTCTTGAAGCCTAGCTCCTCTAGTTGTCCCTTTAACTTCAGGTACCACTCTCTAGATGCTTGTTTCAAACCATAGAGCACTTTGTGTAGTAACCACACTTGTCTTTCCTTTGCCTCAACTCCTGGCAGTATCCTCATGAAAATCTCATTCTCAAGGTCCCTATTTAGAAAAGTGGATTTGACATCTATCTAATGAATGTGCCAGCGATAACAATTTGTCAATGCAAGAAGTGTTTGAAGTGTCTGATGACATGTGACAGGTGCAAAAGTCTCATTGAAGTCTATTCTAGGGATCTGCGAGAATCCTTGGGCAACAAGCTATGCCTTGTAACGTTCCACCTGGCCGTCCTCATTGAGTTTAGTCTTGAAGACCCACTTGCACCCTATTACTTTGTGTCCTACAGGTTTTAGAACTATGCTGAATAACTCTTGTTTGATGAAAGCCTCTAATTCCTCTGCACATGCTTTCTTCCAATAAACTGCATCATTCCTTGACATGGCTTCTTCATAGGTGACTGGGTTCTTCATTACAAGTGCTGTATTTTGTGGTTCCTCTGACTCTCCAGATACTTTCTGTCTTAAATAGAATGTCACAGAGTGTCAGCGTCTAAAGTCTGATGACTGGAATTAAGCCAACTGTCTCTTTGTTCAGAGTTTGACAAAGAGAACTCGATGGAGTTCTCGCTTATTTCTCTACTACTTATACACTTTACTACTGTGGCTATGCGCTTGCTCTCCCATGGTCCTCATGTTACTCTCGTCATGTGACCCACTGTGACTGTGACCTGTGACATGACCATCTGTGACCCTCCCATCACACCATTGTGATATTGTGACAAAGTCATGTGATACTTTCCCGCGCTCCATCTTGTAGTTGTAAATAAGAAAAGAAAAGAAAAGAAATATAAATAATGACTTAGCCAATTTGCCAAGTCATAACACCACCCCCCTCTTAAGTTTCCTTGTCCCGAGGAATTTCTCTATAACTCATAATATAGATCTACCATGTTGCCCATTTCATCTTCATCTTCCTCTATCCATTCTTGTACTCCTGATTTTTCTTCCTCAACTTCTTCTTCTTCTGGGATCGTCTTCATCGTCCCTCTTCTTGTTGGTTTCTTGCCCTTCCATCGCCTCCAATTTCTCTCTAATCTTCCCCAATATTCCTGGTCATATTGTTTGTCTGACCATCCATATAACATTTTCGCTGTGAACTTCCCTGGTAATTCTCCATGCTTGAATGTCGTTTCCTTGCGTTCTTGCCATGCCACATCTTTTATGTCTCTTCGATATTCCTTTTCGAATTCTTCAATCGCTTCTTTTGCATTCTCTAAATTCTCCCTTCCTTCCCAAGTATTGGATTCTGCCGTAAATTCTTTCCAGCATACTAGGTACTTATCTTTCCCTCTTACTTGTCACTTGTTTAGGATTCTCTCTACTTTCCATTCTTCTTCCCCTTCGATTATGACTGGAGCTGGTTGCTCCTTCTTCTGTCCCTCTACTTGTTCTATGTATTGTCATATTCTACTAACGTTTACTACCAGGTGTATTTTTACTGTACTAGGTAGTTCTAATTTGACTGCGTTCGATGATATTATCTCCCTGACTTTATAAGGACCGACGAATCTCTCTGTCAACTTCTCTGTCCTCCTTCCGACTATTTGATATTTCAGATCTTTGGTACTGAGCATGACCAAGTCTCCTACTTTATACTTCTCTATGTCTGATCTCTTCTTGTCGACGTATTTCTTCATATCTGCTTGCACCTTCCCTAGCGCTGCCTTTGCTTCCTCCTGTATTTCCTTCATCTTCTTGATGAATTTCTCTGCTCTTGTATATCTCCTCTTCTTTCTTCCCTCGAACCCTATCCTGGGATCTTGCCCATAATTTGCCTTGAAAGGTGATGTTCTGGTACTTGAGTGCGCTTTATTGTTATATGCAAACTCTGCCATTTCTAATCACTCTGGCCACTGTTCTTGCCTGTGATCGATGAACATCCTTAAGTACTATTCTAATTCTTGGTTCACCCTTTCCGTTTGTCCGTCTGTTTGAGGGTGGAACATCGTCGACAATTTACTCTTAATCCCCAACATCTCATTTAGCTCTCTCATTAACCCTGCCACAAACTGTGGTCCCCTGTCTGATATAATGCTTTCAGGTAGACCATGCAGCTTCTATACATTATCTCTGAACAACCTTGCCAATCCCTCTGCCGATGTCTTCTCTGTAGTTGGTATAAAGTGAACCATCTTAGTTAGTCGATCCACTACTACTAGGATACTATCATATCCTTGTGCTAAAGGTAGCTTAGTGATAAAATCTGCCGATATGTGCATTCAAGGTTTTTCTAGAATAGAGTTGGGCATTAACTTGCCTGCTGGCTGTTCTATGTGGTTTTTATTGCACTGACAGGCATCGCACTCTTCTACATATCTCTTTACCTCCTTGGTAATCCCTGGCCACCAAAAATTCCTAGTTACCAGCTCCACCATTTTCTACTGTCCCCCATGTCCTCCTATTGGCATATCATGATGTAGTCTAATTATCTCTGCTCTCAACTTCTCATCTTTTGGCACATAGACTTTTCCTTCTTTGTATATGATCCCGTCTACTTCTCTCCACTCTTCATCTCTCAGCATCTTTACTCCTGCTCGTTTCATCTCCTCTACTGCCTTTACCACTTTGTCATCTTTTACTTTAGACTTTCTAACTTCCTCTAGTAGATCTACTCTGTCTACTATGATCTCTACTGCTTCTGTCTTCCTCACTTCTAACCATTCAGGTTTTATCAACTTCTCATCTTCGTTATCTCTCTCTACACTGATTTCCCAGTCTGGTCTCCTGCTCAGATTATCCACCTTCCCCATCTTATTTCCTGGAACATGTTTTAACATAAAATCAAATCTAGATAGGTATAGAGCCCATCTTGCTTGTCTTCGATTTAACTTCTGTGCTTTCATGAAATATTCAAGATTTTTGTGATCTGTCCAGATCTTGAATCTCATTGTTACACCCTCTAAGAAGTACCTCCATGCTTCTAAGCACCTGATGACTGCCAACATTTCTTTGTCATGTATTTCGTAGTTTCGTTTTGTATTGCTGAGAGACTTCGAAATAAAAGCAACTGGTCTCTATTTTTCATCTGAGCACTTCATTGAGAGTACTCCCCCAATAGCATAGTTTGAGGCATCAGCCTCTACTCTAAACTCTTTGTCTAAGTCTGGAGCTGCTAATACTGGTTTCGTTGTGAAAACCTGTTTTAACTCATCAAAAGCTTTCTGCTGGGCCTCCTTCCACTGCCACTTCTCATCCTTCCTTGTCAGCATATTTAACGGCCTTGCTACTCGAGCAAAATCCTTAATAAACCTTCTATAGTAATTTGCGAGGCCTAAGATTTTTCTAACATCTTTCACAGTTTTTGGCCGTGGCCAACTGAGTACTCCGTCCACTTTCTCTGCTTCCATTTCTATCCCATTAGGTCCTATGATGACCCCTAGGAATCCTATCTTTCTCGCTTTCCACACACATTTTTCCGGCTTGATGTACAAGTCATTTTTCTCTAACCTCTTCAGTATTTCCTCCACTATTTCATCATGTCCCTCCTCCGTCTCTGTTCCTACCAACACATCGCCTACAAATGCTACCACTTTTCCTTCATTAATCAAGTCTCTCAGTATTTCATTTATCATTGCTTGAAATGTTGCTGGTGAATTTGTCATTCCGAAAAACATGACCATTGGTTCAAATGAGCCTATGTGCATTGTAAATGCTCCCTTCCACTCATCTTCCTCTTTTATTCCTGATGTTGTTGAACCCCCACCTGAGATCCATCTTTGTGAATACTTTCTTACTCTCCATGTTGTCAATTAATTCTGTAATTAATGGGAGTGGGTAGTTGTTCTTTATTGTTTGGTCGTTCAGGTTGCGATAGTCCATCACCATCCTCTTACTGCCATCCTTCTTGCCTACAAAGAATACTGGCGATGTCTAAGGGAATTTCAATGGTCTGATATATCCCTTTCTCAACTGGTCTTCCACAAAATTCTGGACTTCTTCCCTCTCGTTTTTGGATAGAGGGTAAATCCTTCCCTTTCACGGTTTAAACGTCTCCTTGAGATCTATAGCATGATCCCAAATCTTTCTCTTTGGCATTCTCTTCAACTCTACCTTCCCAAACACTTTTCTCTACTTCAAAAACTTCTTTGGGACCATCTCCTCAATTTTCCTGTGGTCCTCTTCTATCTCTTCCTCTCTTCTCCAGTCTTCTTTATCATCTATCGCCCAGCAGACAATTTTCTCTTCTTCCTCTGTCGCCATTCTTTTGACCTTTTCCTTCTTCTGACTTCTTCCACCACACAAGGGTGGACATCTCGTTATTTTAACTTCCCCTGTCTCCCAGTTTATTTCTGGGTTGTGGGCTGCTAACCATGGCATGCCCAATATCACCTCTGTTTTCCCCAGATCACATACATCCATTCTCATTCTTTCCATGTGGCCTTTGTAGAATACGTTGCACTCTACCTGGTGCATAATGGCCCCTCCACTATTGTTAGTGCCATCTACATTCCTGATGACTAGTGGTCTTTCTAACTTTTGCAGCTTGAACCCATGCCTAGCTGCCGTCTGCCTATCTATAAACATTCCCGTTGCACCACTGTCCAAGAGCGCTTTTATTATTACGCCTTCATGCGTATCTACCTTCTCTACTCCAATATTCAACCACACTTCCCTCAACATTTTGAAGGTTCTCCTGACCTCCTGTTGACTACCCCCCTCTCTTGCTGCGCTTTTCCTCTCAGTGGGCATGCTGCTTTCTCTCTCTTTTGCTACGCTTTCCGGTTCTCTTGACCGTGCACCGCTTTGCTGTGCCTTTGCCTCTCTGGGCCACACCGCTTCCTCTTCCCTTGCTATGCCTCTTGAGTCCCTTGCTCACGTGCCACTCTGCTCCTTTCCTTCTCTGCATCTACACCAACTTATTTTCTCCCTCTTCCAATAGGGGAGTATTTCTTGTCCCTGATCATTTTCCACATAACATCCTCCTTTGCCATATCTTGGGCATCTTAAATATGTGACGACAGCTCCTTGGTCTCGCCATCCCAACTCCCATAACTCTGCGTCTTGTGGTACTGTTAGTCTGCAGTACCACTCAGCCCTCTTTCTCAGCTGCTCCCATAAACTCCTCCTCTACTCTCCTTGCTGTGCTTCTCGTGGCTTAGCCACGCATGCCACTCCTCCTTCCTCTACTCTTCTCAACCTCTTCTCCTTTTCCTGCGCCTTTCCCTTTTCAGGGTATGCCGGCCTCTTCTTCCACAATAGACACTCTCTGCACTTGTGTCCTTCCTCTCCATACCTAAAACACTTCACCCCCAACATCCTTACGCTCCTTATCGTCTTTTCTTCTACTCTACACTGCATCACTCTGCTACTCAATACTTCAAATTTATTTTAGGGAACAACGGTCCCCTTTTCCTCTCCTCTTCTATTCTTGCAGTTTTGGGCCAGGTGCCTGAACTTCTTACAACATCGACACAACTTTCCCTTCCTTCCTTCTAACTCTGCCCTTAATTTAGCGAGGGCATGCTTCTTGTTGAGCAGGTTGCTCATAAGTTGGTTATATTGTGTTTGAGACATTGTGATAACGTCTCAGAGGATATGGAGTTAATGATTGATCTTACTTATGCTACATCTGTTGGGGCGCAAGATCTCCACCCAACCAGACACCTACTGTCTTAGTTACTACTGCCCTAATACTATGGTTAGACTATCACCCAACAGATGGGATCTCTAATCTAGACGGCTCCTTAAGAGATAACCATCACTCCTCTATGTGTACCACTCACAATGGAGCGCAGCACAAGGTTTATACTAAGAACAGTACAAGTATCTACTAAACACTACTCAATTGTGAGGTTAGGTCTTGAACGCAATACCTGAGCTTGATACTGTGTCTCCACCTGCAGTCCCTAACTGACTGCAAAGTCCTCTTAAGCCAAGGGCCCGGCTATGTATGGAGGTGGTTACTGATCATGGTGATCAGCAACCAAGAGTTGATTATGATGAGAGTAAGATTGAGCAGGATCCGAGGTGGATAGTGCTCAGAGTATGGAATCGAGTTCTAGTATCAGTGTCTAAAGTCCGATGACTAGAATTAAGCCAACTGTCTCTTTGTTCAGAGTTTGACAAAGAGAACTCGATGGAGTTCTCGCTCATTTCTCTACTACTTATACACTTTACTACTGTAGCTATGCACTTGCTCTCCCATGGTCCTCATATTACTCTCGTCATGTGACCCACTGTGACTGTGACCCTCTGTCACACCAAAAAAAAATTGTGACATTGTGACAAAGTCACATGATAGTTTCCCACGCTCCATCTTGTAGTTGTAAATAAGAAAAAAAATATAAATAATGACTTAGCCAATTTGCCAAGTCATGACACAAAGTACCAGAGATTATCATCTTGAGTTGGAGTGTGTTTTACTCTTGTTGATCAATAAAGTTGGATAGGTATATCCTCCACAGCTATTTCTGTAGTGCCACTCTTTCCAACATTGTTACCCTCAGCAACTAAGTTCTCAACCTTGCTATTCCTTCTCTCTATGTCCATAGGGGACCCATCAGACTCAGGCACTTCTTCATCAATTTGAATTGTCATGCACTCAGAGGTCTCTGGAGTTTCAACAAATGTCACTGTTATAAACTTCATTTGGTCATATCTCTACCAATTCTTTGATGATTCTCACAGTTTCAAAGCTAGCTTAAAGCCCTTAAGAAGACCTTTCAATCAATGCCAGTCATGTCTCAAGGCAATCAATATTGGCCAAGATATTAAGCAGATCAACTGGTAACTACCATGTTACTATTTATTAAATTGCTAATATCTCGGAAACCGCCATGATCAATGCTTTAGTTCTAGGCTCAGCAGAAGCCCTCTTCATAATGCTCATAGGGAGCCTAAAATGACCTCAAGGTGATTAATATGAGTGGAGATATGAAAGCCTCAATGTTTGCACATAGACTTCATTAATTACCTATAGATAGTCATCTGTCCTTTTCTTAGAACAAAGGACAGCCTCCATATGGTTAAGTTATCATTATTTTAAGTACAAAGGCACTACCATATGTAGAACAATAGGTAGTAGCATGTGATAATCTGTCCTAGTGTACAGACTATCACAATCATGTATATAAGGACTCATAGTCTGAGGACTAGATCTCAGACTTAACAATATCTCTTGTCATTGTCTAAACTTTGCTTTTTTGAACTATTCAAGTATCAAATCACCAATCACAAATTAGTAAGTAACCTTTTGTGATAGACCGATCCTGATCCGACTATCTTGATAATACTGTCATTGCCTAAACCAATTGAAATAGATATCCTAAATGGGGAATAGTTAATGAACCATTCCTTTCTAGATGTCATTGGTGATGTTGCTCCTGAGTCAATAATCCATCTACTTGCTAGATCTGAGGTTACTTCCTGTGCCATAAAAAGATGAATAACACTTTCTTCAGTAGTTGTGGCAACCTTTGCAGTCTGGGTTTTAGATCCTTCTACTCTTTTGTTCTCAGAAACTGTCCCAGCTGCCTAATCGGCCTTCAACTTCCTGCACTCTGATTTGACATGTCTCTTCTTTTTACAATAGTGACACTTCATGTTCTTCTTTTTTGCATCACTATTAGTAGAAGGACCCTGAGAAAGCTTCTTTTCCTTGCCATCTCCTATCAATGCAACATGTGAAGTATCACTACGAGAATTTTCTTCCATCAAGATCTATTTTGTAACAAACTCCATCGTCAACTTGCTCTTCTTCTTCATATATAGATGTTGTTGAAGTGAGACATATAAATCTAACAGCGACATGACCATTACTGCTACAATTAGGGAGTCCTTTAGATCATGTCCAAGAACCTTGAGTCTGTGAACCTTTCAACATATTTAACTTGTCATGACTTGCCAAACAGCTAAGTCATTATTTATATTTCTTTTCTTTTTCTTTGGACTTACAACTACAAGGTGGAGTGTGGGAAAGTATCACGTGACTTTGTCACAATGTCACAATGGTGTGATGGATAGTCACAAATGGTCACGTCATAAGTCACAGTCACAAGGTGTCACATGACTAGAGTAACATGAGGACCATGGGAGGATAAGCGCATAGCCACAGTAGTAAAATGTATAAGTAGGTAGAGAAATGAGCGAGAACTCCATCAAGTTCTCTTTGTCAAACTCTGAACAAAGAGGCAGTTGGCTTAATTCTGGTCATCGGACTTTAGACGCTGACATAACTAAGCTAATTTTCCATTGGAACAGTATCAAGGAAGGTATACCTGAAGATATCTCCAAGTAATTGAACTATCATATATTGTCCCTTTCCTTCATAGCGCTCTTCCAAGTAATTCCATACCTCTGATGCCAAAGTGTATAGAATGACAGCACTGAGCGATTCCTGTGACAAGTTCATGGTAATTTTTGCTTTTGCCTGATAATTGCATGCCTACCATTTTTCATAAGCAGCAGTGGTAGCAGGTTGGTCCTTTGGATCAAGGGCTGTTTATGGTGGACATTGTTTAGTTCCTTTAGTAATTCTAGTTAGACCCCTCAGATGTAGTACAGTTGAGACTTTGTACTTCCAATCATGGTAGTTTGACCCCATATTATCTAAATGAGGGATGTTATACATGCGGTCTAGTTTTGAGCTTATCTTGATCTGATGTGAGGTTTAAAATAACTTGAGTTCTTGTGCTTCTCTTCTGTTAATGGTTTAGGTAACAGGGCTCATAACCTTTTATTGCAGTGGAATGAGTAAGTGACCTATTAGAACACAAAGTCTAACTACATCAGCATGATATATGAAATAGTCTAATAAAAGTCTATACCTCAGTCTGAAGTGTGCAGAACTGAGGTATAAGAAAAATCTGTGCTGGCAGACATACTTGCTTACTAATCAATCAGAAGATAATGATGAGAGAAAATAGAGATGAAATAATAGTCCACAGAGGATATATTCAACATGATGAGTGTGGGAAAGTATAAGTAGTGTACAGAAAATAACAGGAACTCCATCAAGTTCTCTTTGTCAACTTAGACTTGAAGGGCAATTAAGTTATCTCAGGCTAAGTTGCTACACAGATAGTATTGTCTATTAGGTTGCTTTGCTTCCTTCTGACAATAGTCTGCATAGCTGCAACCACCTCAGTTCAGCACTTACAGAAACTGAAAGTCTTGTAAGGCTCTAGCCAAGACAACTTAAACCTACTCCGAGTTAACAAGAAGAACTTGATAGAGTCCTTATTTATTTCTTATACAATTACTGCATAGTCTGTGCACTATTTTCCCACACTTATCATGTGACATCCTGACATGTGTGACTGTGACATGTAACACTTTCCCATACTTCTTCCTTGCATAGTAAGTCCAAAAGAAAATAAAATGAAAAGAAATATAAATAATGACTTAGCTGTTTTGTTATGACAAGTCTCTTCTAGCAATTTCCATCAAATTTCTCTCTTTGTAATAAAAGATACTGACACCCTGGCTTGTTGGTATTCTACAACATTTGATATACTTATTATGGACTATAAAAGCTTGGATGAGCCATCTCTCAATATCATCATAATGATTATAACTTCTAATCACAAAATGCCTATCATCAGGAAAAAGCCACAGATATGGATGAAATCACAATTTCCCTCTCTGCCCATCCCCCAAACACCATTGGCTTGGGCTGTTGAACATAGTTGTTGAAATGACTACTAAAATAAGTACCTATGTCATTCAACTAATTTTATGAGTTATGATAATAATATTTGAGACAGAGATCTGTAGGCCTAGTGGGTCAAAACCTCTTAACCTCTTATGTAAGTGCATAAGGGAATACAGTAACATAAATGATAACTAAATATGACTGGGTATGAACTGTACATAACATACACTATGAGACTCTGTCCATTTGACAATTGCTGATGTTAAAGGAGGGAGGCTGCTCTTCTATGTGTTTCATCACACTTGTGTGCTTGTGTATAGGGACTATTGATGTGTAGGAGTTGTATAGAGAAATAAGTTGGTTTTTCAAAGTTCAAGTCCATTTTATTCCAATTTTCTATTGTGGGTGTTACCATCAATGATGGTGATATGTGATAGAAAAGAGTGATGTTAGTCACATAGTCATCAAATGTGTAGCATAAAATAAAAAGGATGTTAGAACATAAAGGGGGATTCCCAAGACTAGTTTGAGTCCCAATTCTCTACAAAATAATTCGAGGTGTAATCAGTAGAATGATTGTATTGGTCAAAGAATACATACTATGATAAAATAGTCAGAAAGTCTACTTGGCCAGATTGTTGAAGGTTGCAATTTGAGACCAGTTTTGGAGAGTTTCAGTAGCCAGTATCACTTTATTCCTATTACAAAAATTTCTTCTTTGTTAGCATAAATTTTTGTTAGTCCTTAAAATATGAACACACCTTTAGTTGAAGTCTAACTCACTTTTTTCAGACTTTAGGCATCATCCTGTTGATTGTTAAGATTTATATGCATACATTCATTCCCCTGCCTATATCTCTTGAGAGGTTATGGGCCCTGCCCTTGAAGCTAACATCAATATGTCTGACACTCTTTATTTCCCAAAAATAAATGGCTCCAACTATGACTCTTGGGCTACTAGCATGAAGTCTGCTCTTTAATTACGTTCTTTATAGCTCTATATCAATGGTGAAGAAGATATGCCCATAGTTGTCAAATCTACTCCCCCTTCGACTGATAAAACATCAAAGAATTACAAGACTTGGAAAGAGAATCGAGAACAGTACAAAACCTAGCTGCGAATAGATAGCACTACTATGGGGTTACTGAATAGTTTTATTAATTCCACTCAGTCAGGTCATATTGCAAACTTGTCTACATCAAAGGAGATCTGGGATACTCTTCATCAGATCAATGTCAAAGACCAACAAAGCCTTAATGTTTATGCACTTGTGGAGGAGATCTAGAGCATGAATTGGGATAGTGTTACCCCTATGCCTGACCACATTGGAAAGATAATTGATATTTATTATCGGATTGTCAAAGGAAAGGGTACTATGAATGATATAATGCTTGCCTATGCTATTTTTCACTTACTTTCTAACAACAATATTGAGTAGAATATTCTTAAGACATCTCTTATCAAAAAAGGATCAAGCCTTACTCTGTCTCAAGCAATGATGAGCTTGAATGGCCTTTATGATTACATAACTTGAAATAAGGGGAAAACTGAGCATCTGGCACTTGTTGCTAAGTCACAGGGAGCTTTGAACCATGGTAATACTGCTGGAAAGAAGAAAAAGTTCAAAAAGAAGACCTTCAACCCAAAACATGATAATATATGTCGCATCTGTGGTCAGAAAGGTTATTGGAGTCCAACATGTTCTCAAAAAGGAAAAAAAGGTAGTTCAAGTGGAGGTAGCAAAGGCGGTGAAAGGGGGCAAAAGGGATGTTGACTGTAACAAGCAAATAGAAAAGGCGGTGACAACTCCCAATTGTGTGCTAAAGAGTTTGTGGGGAGAAGGAGGAAGTGGGGTATCAGAAAGAAATTAAAAAGTGAATACGCAGCTTATTTGGAATCTAAATATAGAAGGAATGATGGGAACTCAATCTAGATCCTATCTGCATGGTGTCCCTAAGGTGTCCACCTTTACACACCATAACAAGCTCACTAGTAGAATAGTTAGTAAACCACTCATGGGCCTTACCACACTCAATCAAGCCCTCATCCGCACCTCCACACCAAACCTTATGGGTGTGATACGATCTGAGTCGATGATTAGCCAGGCTTTTCAGGCCTACTACTCCATAGAAGGTTGTCCAAGTGACCGCTGCGTCTTGTCTCATGAGAGAGTAGGGTATATGGTATACAACATTCACCAACTCAACCTCTCACCAAGATCACCCCTTACACACTCAAGAGAATCGCATTTACAACCTCAAGAGCTTCTGAGATAAAGGCAAGGACCAAGGAGACTCCTTTCATCAATCTCTACTCTGAGAAATATATTAGAATATTACAAATGTTAGAGACTCAATTAAAAAGAAATAGAAAAGGAAACCCTCCATTCTACCGCTCTCTCTCATGTCTCTCCTCTATGACACCACCATGCAGCCATGACAGCCGTCACCTTTCTGTCCTCCATACCTCCCGGACATGACCATGTGATCCTGCTCCACCTCCATACTTCACTCCTGCCCATCGCTCCCCGAACCCCGAACCAGCTTCCTTCTACTCCGAATATGGTCTAGAAACACATGACAGTGTGTCCTAGCATCAGCGATATGATCGTCGTCCAGCAGCACGTCCGTTTCTTGACTGAGTCCAGCAGTGATGGGATCACTAGTCACTGATAGACTTTTGATCTGCCACCTTGATGTCATATTAGTCTAAGTCTGCTCTAGATTGAAATTATCTCGCATTCCAAAGATATCTCTGAGCCTTTGATTTCTAGAGCTTCAACATTGATAGTCTGT
>Ga0153964_1000154_pt1 | contig 13666 bp, 15 predicted proteins | sample TSFL048MetaG_FD_104726 | JGI IMG/M metagenome (GOLD analysis project Ga0153964, IMG submission 104726) | Attine ant fungus gardens microbial communities from Florida, USA - TSFL048 MetaG | ecosystem: Host-associated > Fungi > Mycelium > Unclassified | place: USA: Florida, Withalacochee... | reverse complement strand
GTTCTAGGCTTAGCAGAAGCCTTCTTCATAATGCTCAGAATGAGCCTAGAACAACCTCAAGGCAATTAATATTAGTGGAGATATGAAGACCTCAATGTTTGTACATAGACTTCATTAATTACCTATAGATAGTCATCTGTCCTTTTCTTAGAACAAAGGACAGCCTCCATATGGTTAAGTTATCACTATTTCTAGCACAAAGGTACTACCATATGTAGAACAATAGGTAGTAGTATCTGATGATTTGTTCTAGTATACAGACCATCACTTTTCTGTATTTAAGGACTTATAGTCTAAGGATTAGACCTCAGACTTAACAACATCTTTTGTCACTTGTCTAACTTTGCATTTTTGAACTCTTTAAAGTATCAAAGTACCCATCACAAATAGTAAGTGACCATTTGTGATATAGTAACAAGAGACATTGTTAAGTCTGAGGTCTAGTCCTTAGAATATGAGTCCTTATATACAGGATTGTGATGGTCTATGCACTAGGACAGACTATCACATGCTACTATCTATTTGTTAGTGTTAAGTCATGAGAACTCAGAGCTTAACCAAGGTGATTGTTTAGGAAAAACTTGATAGAGTTTTCTATTGGATTTCAATAGCTACTTATACAAATATCTATTGGTCTGTGTACATATCTCCTGTGATTATATAACCCTTACTAAGAACTATATCTTACATAATCTTTCCCATGCTATTTATATCTTTGCTACATTATATTTATCACAAAGCCACTTCCTGATTTGTGATTATAAATACTATAGCTCAAAGGGGCTTAGAAACAAAGTTTAGATAGTAACAAAAGATATTGTTAAGTCTGAGGTCTAATTCTCAGACTATAAGTTCTTATATACAAGATTGTGATAGTCTGTATACTAGAACAGGCCATTATATACTACTACCTATTGTTTTATATATGGTAGTACCTTTGTACTTGAAAATGTAATAACTTAACCATATAGCTATTCTTTGCTCTAAGAAAAGGCAGATAATTACTTATGGGTATATAATTAATATTTATATATAAACACTAAGGACTTTATATCTCTATTAATGTAAGGCTTTAGCCAAGGCAACTTAAACCTATTTCAAGTCCAAGTTGATAAGGAGAACTTGATAAAGTCCTCATTTATTTCAATACTACTTATTGTTATAAAGAGCCTAGAAAGAAAATAACTTCCCATGCTTTTGAATAGTTAATTCATAATCTCAAGGTATACAATAGAATTAAACTATAAATAGTGTAGAAAACTTAAGTAAACTATGTTATGTGACTAGATCAGGTAATTAAAGAACATTCTAGAAGGATACGTGACTGTAGATATCATGACTTGGCAAAACAGCTAAGTTATTATTTATATCTCTTTTTTTTCTTTTATTTTGAACTTACTACTCAGAAAGAAGTGCAGGAAAGTGTCACATCACATAGTCACATAGTCACATGAAAAAAAATGAAGTGTCACAGTATCATGTCACATAATCAAGTCACATGAAGAGCATAGGAAAATAGTACACAGACTATGTAGTAGTTGTATAAGTAGTGTACAAGAAATAAATAAGAACTCTATTGAGTTCTTTTTGTCAACTTAGACTTGGAGGGTGATTAAGTTATCTTAGGCTAAGTTGCTATAGTAGGACTATTAGTACACAGACTATGTAGAAATAGTATAAGTAATATATAAAATACAACAGAGAACTCTATTGAGTTTTTCCTAAACATTTACCTGGTATCATAACTTGGCAAAACAGCTAAGTCAATATTTATATTTATTTTATTTTATTTTTCTTTTTCTTTAGATTATTACTAAGATGGAGTATGGGAAATATCACATGACAGTCACAGAGTCACAAAGGTGTGACTGAGGTCACATAATGGTCATGTCACATAGAGTTACAAGTCACAGTCACAGCATATGACAAAGAAGTCAGCTAATGGACATAAGGACTATAGGAGACAAGGTATATAGCCATGATAGTAATTGTATATATAGTATAGCAAATCTAACAGAGACTCTATCAAGTTCTCCCTGTCAAATGCTGATAAAGGAGCAGTTGGCTTTATTCTGGCTCAGGAGTTGGCTATTCTGACAACTTGGAGGGTGATTAAGTCATCTAGGTTAAATTGCTATACCAGAACTCAATTCCATATCTAAAGCACTATCTACCTTGAATCTTGCTCAATCTTACTCTTATTCAAATTGACCCTTGGCCAGTAGTTATCACGATTATTAGCCATCTCTATACATAGCTAGATCCTTGGCTTAAGGGGACTTTGTAGTTAGTTAGGAACTGCAGGTGAAGATGCAGTATCAAACCCAGGTATTGTGTTCTAGACCTGACCTTATAACTGAGTAGTGTTATTAGTTACTGTCTTCTTAGTATAAACCTTGTGCTATGCTCCATTGTGAGTGGTACATGTAGAGGAGTGACAGTTATTCCTAGAAAGCCATCTAGAGTAAAGATCCTCTTCTTAAGGTGATTGTATAACCCTATTATTAAGACAGTAGTTAGTAGGGCATTAGACATTTGGCTGAGTAAAGATCTTGTGCCCTAGCAGATATAGAAGTATATAGTAAGACTTAACATTACATTCATACCTTTGAGATATTGTCACAATGTTTCAACAACAATTTAACAACCTTATGAGCAATCTACTCAAAGAAAAGTATGCCCTTACTTCATTAAGAGCAAAGTTAGAAGGAAAGAGAGAAAGAGAATATTAGAGTTGCAAAGGGTTTGGGCATCTGGCCCAAAATTGCAGAAAAAAAAAGGAGAAAAAAAAGAAAACAATTTCTCAGAATAAATTCAAAATATTGAGTAGTAGAGTCATGCAGAATGGAAAAGAAGAATGATATATTAGACAACAGAAAGTAGAGAAAGAAAAGACAATAAGATGTTTCAAGTATAGAATAGAGGGGCATAAATGTAGGAAATGCCCCAAAAAGAGAAAAGAAAAAATGAGGAGAGCAAAGGAAAAAACAGTAGCATATCCTATATAGAGAAAAGGTGCAGCAAAAAGGGTAGAGAAGGAGTCTAGCACACATCCTATAATAGAAGATACAGGAACACTATAGAGAAAGCATCCCCAATGAGGCATACTTACTGGAATTAAGATAGTATATTAAGGAGATAATAGTATCATACTTAGTATGTGAGGAGTATGGGAAGTAGGAATGTCATGTAAAAGAAAATAGAGGAGCAAGGGGTAATTTTTAGGAGAAAATTAGAAGAACTAAAGTGATGTGAATGTCTAAAGAAAGAAGAGAGAAAGAGAACATATCTTAAAGAGGGAGAAGCACAACAAAGCAGTGCATGGACAAAAGCTCCAGAAGACACAGAAAAAGAAAAGGGTAGTCAAAGAGAGGTCAGGAGAACCTTCAAAATACTGAGAGAAGTATAGTTGAATATTGGGTTAGAAAAGATAGACATCCATAAAAGTATTATGGTGAAAGTACTCTTAGACAGTAATGCAATAAAGATCTTGATGAATGAAAGAATGGTAGCAAAGCATGAATTTAGGCTGCAGAAACTTGAGAGGCTGATAGCAGTTAGGAACATAGATAGAACCAACAATAGTAGAGTGTTATGACTTGGCAAAACGGCTAAGTCATTATTTATATTTCTTTTCTTTTTCTTTTCTTTTATCTTGGACTTACTACACAGAAGGGAGTGCAGGAAAGTGTTATGTCACAAGTGTTACACAGTTACAGTTACATCATATGATGTCACATGATAGGCATGGGAAGATAGTGCATAGACCATATAGTAGTTATATAAGTAATATAGAAAATCTAATGGAAACTCTATCGAGTTCTCTTTGTCAATCACTGAACAAAAAGCAGTTGGCTTTATTCCGGCTTGGAGTTTAGCTTTCTTACATAGAGGAGCTCTTTAGGATTAAAAGAGAACTTAATAGAGTCCTTGCTTCATTCTGCTATACTACTTATATATTTCTGTATTATTTGTCCTTATTTATTCTACAAGTCCCTACCAGTCCAGGGTTCGATTCTAGTCTATGTTATATTTCCTAGTCATGATTGAGATAACTCATAACAATATTCCCCTCTGAAGAATTTTTATCTTAAAAATTTCTTATAGCTTATTGCATGGGTCCTTAATATTTCCCATTTCATTGTCTTCATTCTATTTTTCCCTTCTGTTTTCTTTGTCTTCTTTTTCTTTTTCTATGTTTTCTAGCTGTTTTTTCTCTTTCCATTTCCTCTAATTCCTTTCTAATTATTCCTAATATTCTTTGTCAAACCTTTTGTTGTCCCATTCATATAACATTTTTACTATATACCTACCCAGCAATTCTCCTTTCTTTTCTTCATTGTTTTTTCCTTTTCTTGCTCTTCTAATTTCACCATATTCTTTCTCGAATTCTTGTACAAGTCCTTTATATTTCCCAAGTTCTTTCTTAGTTCCCAGGTATCTTCTTCTACTATATAGCCTTTCTATTGTACTAGGTACCAATCCTTTCCTCTGAACTTTTTCTTATTCAAGATTTTCTCTACCTTATATTTTTCTTCTTCTTCAATTACTACTAGTGCTAGCTATTCTTTTCTTTGCTCTTCTACTTGATCTTTGTACCTTTGTACTTTGCTAACATTGACCACTAGATGTATTTTTATCATAGTTGGTAAGTCTAGTTCTATTGTATTTATTAAAATGATCCCTTTTACTTGGTAAGGTTCCACAAATGGCTTCATAAGTTTTTCTGATTGTCTCTCCTTTATCTGGTATTTAAGATCTTTTGTGCTTAAGAGCACCCAGTCCCTACTTGGTATTCTTCTATCTTGCTTTTTTTCCTGTCAGCATATCTTTTTATTTCCTCTTAACTCTTCTTTAACGTTGCTTCTGCTTTCTTATGTACTTCTTCTATCCTTGTTGTAAATTCTTTTGCCTTTTTGAACTTTCCTTTCTTTTTCATTTCAAATCCCATGCATGGATCTCGTCCATTATTTGCTTTAAACAGCAATACTTTTGTACTTGTCTGCACCTTATTATTATAGGCAAACTTTGCTATTGCTAACTAATCTAGCCATTGTTTCTATTGATAGTCTATGAACATTCTAAGATACTGCTCAAGATCTTGGTTCATTCTTTTCATTTGTCCATCAGTTTTGTCAGCAGCTAAAGTCTGATGACTGGAATTAAGCCAACTGTCTCTTTGTTCAGCGTTTGACAAAGAGAACTTGATGGAGTTCTTGCTTAATTCTCTACTACTTATACATTTTACTATTGTGGCCATGCGCTTATTCTCCTATGGTCCTCATGTTACTCTTAGTCATGTGATACACTGTGACCCGTGACATGACATCTGTGACTATCTGTTACACCAATTGTGACATTGTGACAAAGTCATGTGATACTTTCCTATGCTCCATCTTGTAGTTGTAAGTCCAATAAGAAAAGAAAAGAAAAGAAAAAGAAACATAAATAATGACTTAGCCATTTTGCCAAGTCATGACAAGTTTGTGAATGGTATACTGTTGACAATTTTGTATCTATTCCTAATATGTGATTCAACTCTTTTATCATTCCTGCTGCAAATTGTGTTTCTTTGTCCATAATAATACTCTCTGGTAGCCTGTATAGCTTCCAAATATTTTTGCAGTAATAGGGATCAGAAGGTTTGATCACAAAACAAAGGTGAAAGCAAGGTTAGAGAGGTGAAATTTCCAAACTGCTTTACAATTGTACACTAAACAAGTAGGTACTAGGGAGATAAATCAAATAATAGAGAGCTTATTGAAGGTAAAGGTCTAAAGAATAACCAAAACATATTAAATAAAAACCTAAGAAGAAAAGAAATGTTTTTAGTATCCACTTGAGTGAACCCTCACTGTAATAGGATCCCTAAGGCACATGTTTATCTTGTGCTATGATACTACTACCCTTATCTAGTCTAGTAGCCTGGCTTACCATTGATATAGCAGTACTACCTAGAACTTCTGTGCTATTATGCAAGCTTTACTTTAGCTGACTATACAACTGGAAGCCTACTCCAAAAACATGTAGCAAGTGGTTAGCTTCTAGTGTAAGCGAATGCCCAAGTCCATTGAGGCTTGAGTATTTCTTTAAGGGAAGTTTTATAGAGTTTTCATAAAGCAGACACAAAAAAAAAACCTCAAATCACTCAAATAGCCTTTCAGCTCTAGAGTAACAGAAGGAGAGATGATAGGGGGAAGAGTATTTTTGTTCCTTCTGTGCCCTAGAGTATTTTATTAGGATTACAAAGCAATGATACAACAAAAGAAAAGAAACAAAGAAAACTTCCAAATTTCTAAAGATAGTAAGAGTGAAATGATGAGATAGCACCTCTCCCAATTACTCCCTACTTCTCTAATCCTACTTCTGGGGTTCTTCTCTAAATAATAGATGGCTCTTGAGCCTTTTGCTAGGCCATAGAGAGAGGTGGTGATCTCAAGTTGTCTTGTTCTTGAGCACATTGTCTTCATCAAACACCTCTTCCTCTATCTCTCTATTTGACCTCTCTGCCTGACCTTTCTAGTTCTTTTACTATTTCTGTCACAAACTTCATTTGGTCATATCTCCATCAATTCTTTAACAATTCTCATAGTCTCAAAAGCTATGGAAAGCCCTCAAAAAGACCTTTTGATCAATACTAGTCACATCTCAAGGCAATCAATATTGGCCAAGATATTAAGCAGATCAACTGGTAACCACTATATTACTGTTTATTAAATTGCTAATATCTCGGAAACTGCTACAATCAATGCTTTAGTTCTAGGCTCAGCAGAAGCCTTCTTCATAATGCTCAGAATGAGCCTAGAACAACCTCAAGGCAATTAATATTAGTGGAAATATGAAGGCCTCAATATTTGTACATAGACTTTGTTAATTACCCATAAATAGTCATCTGTCCTTTTCTTAGAGCAAAGGACAGCCTCCATAAGGTTAAGTTATCACTATATTAAGTACAAAGGCACTACCATATATAGAACAATAGGTAGTAGCATGTGATGATTTGTTCTAGTGTACAGACCATCACAATTATGTATATAAGGACTCATAGTCTGAGGATTAGACCTTAGACTTAACAACATCTTTTGTTACTTGTCTAACTTTGCATTTTTGAACTCTTTAAAGTATCAAAGTACTCATCACAAATAGTAAGTAACCATTTGTGATAGTTTGTTAAGTCTACTATTTTCTGTCCCCCTTGTTTCTGCAAAGAACTTGGGGGTTGTGTTCATTCTAGATAAGGGTCCTGGGGGCTATGAGGGTGTCTCTGTTTCTGTAAAAGGACAGAAGACTTACTGAGGGCTCAGAGTAGGTTTCTGTCAAGGACCTATCTCTATAGTAGGCTAGACCCTAGGCATAAAGGGGAAGGTCTGTCTCTTAGAATGATGAGAGCAGGCTAGCTTGTGTATCATAGCTAGTCCTGAAAGACTTCAGATTTGTGTAAACATTTCTAAAAAACCCTTGCAGGTGGCTGGAACCACTCTGAGATTTCTATTCCTCCTCTATGAGCTAGTGAGAGAAACTGGACATGACATTGACTCTACCCTCTCAAGACAGAACCTCTCATCGATGTTAGAAGGACACTTTTAGAGTAGTGTAGTGTAGTCTTTCTGCCCACACACTTTATTTGCTGAAATAGGGATGTTGTGCTTACTTTTGCCCCCAAGCTATGCCCACTATCAGAAACACCAAGAAAAGTCTTGTTGAATGCCTCTCACTGAAACAGGAGAGTGTGAAGAACAAGTCATTACTAGAGAGAATTGAAATGAACCCCACTTTATCTACTAAATTATACAACAAACTCATTGAAGCAGACCCTTGCTAGCACAAAGTAAATAACTTCTACTTTGTATCCTGTCCCCTAGAACTACATTTTTGCAAAAACAAGAAATTATTATGCATAAAGAAGTACAAAGAACTCCTGGAACCTATGTCATGACTTGGCAAAATGGCTAAGTCAATATTTATATTTCTTTTCTTTTCTTTTTCTTTTTCTTTAGATTATTACTAAGGTGGAGTATGGAAAATATCACATGACAGTCATAGCATCACAAAAGGTGTGACTGAGGTCACAGAATGGTCATGTTACACAGAGTCACAAGTCACAGTCATAGAATGTGACAAAGAAGTCAGCTAATGGACATGAGGACTGTGGGAGACAAGGTGCATAGCCACAATAGTAATTATATATATAGTATAGCAAAATCTAATGGGGACTCTATTGAGTTCTCTTTGTTAATCACTGAACAAAGAGCAGTTGGCTTTATTCTGGCTTGGAGTTTAGCTTTTTTACAACCTACCTTAGATCATATATTACCATTTTTCACTAAAATGAGTGAAAATAAGACCTGGGCTAAGGATCCATAGTATGATTCTCTGTGAAATGGTTCAATTGACTGCAGGACATAATTATAGAGCTAAATGAAATTGGTCACAAGCTTACAGCTAAAGAGTGGAGAGTATTAAAAGGCACTTGTAAGTGTCTTAAGAATGTAGATTTTTCCAAACCAGCTACTAGAGTACCAGAAATTTGTAAAGCTCTTCTAGAGCTCAACATTACTATTCCATAGACATAATATGATGGGAATGGTATTCAGGTGTAACATAATGGCATTAAGAGGCTAAAATTGGGTGTTTTTTCCTTTCACTCCCTTGAAAACATACTTAAGAACTGTAATTAACTACTTGTAAATAGACATGTTAACTTTCACCAACTTCACCATCACTGTTCCCTTTGCTGATTTCAGTGCTGAGAACTAGGAAGCACTCGTTAGAAATAGCACCAACCCTGAAAATACTTCTTGGGATGAGGTTGAGATATTGATGCTGCAAAATGCACATTGAGACACTATCCATACCCTCAAGAACTATGTGGATCAAGTGCTCAATGGAGCAATTAATCATTACAATGGCGCCCTTTCTACAGCATACAATAGAATTGCCACTCTGGAGATAGAGGTCATTTATCTTCGGGGAGAGCTGTCAAGGCTCCCTAGAGGAAACGTCATCTCTAAAACTAAGGTGCCAAAGCTACCAACATTTGCAAGCTCTGATAATAAAATGCAACTGCATGATTGGTTGAGCCAAATTGCTCTATACTGTTTGGCATCTGGTATAATTGCAGATGATCAGAAAATTGTATGTGCCCTTACCCAATTACATGCTCCTGCCAGCACATACATGAAGTCATACTATGATAAAGTGTAAGCAGGACAAAGTGTTAGATCCTGGGACAACTTTGCCCAGGAATTAAAAAATATTTATGAACAAAGAGATGACAAGGAGAGAGCAAAGAAGGAATTAACAGCGCTCTGGGTCAACAAGAACCTAGCAAAAAAAACTTTGTCAAGTATGCAGAACGATACAGGATGTTGGCAAGAATTGTCAGCTATAGTGACAAAGTTCACATTAACAAGATGAAAGAGGTTATCCCTGATGAGTTGTGAAATGCACTTATTATATATGAGATCACAAATCAATCTCCAAAAACATGGGATGACTATCTTAAACTATTGATGCAAGCATATAAGGTCTTATATCTAGATAAGGCCCAGGGCACAATATTTGGTCCAGAGGCAAATGGAGAGAAAAGTGGAGGAAAAAAAGACCTGGATGCAATGGAAATAGATGAAATTCAGAAAAAGGAAGGGAAGAACTTGCGATACTACCAGATATATGCTGGAAAAGGCTTTAAAAATAAGGCAAAATCACATAATACTGTAGACTGTTACAATAAGCCTGGCAATGAGGACAAATGCCCTCATAAGACCTCTTCTCAGAAACCATTTCCACCAGGTCCAAGCAAAAATAAAAATTAGTTGTTTAGAGCATAGCTGATAAAGCTGTTGGAGGAAGAAAGTGATGACCCAGAATCCCTTCCTGAGAACATCAATATAAATAGCATATCAATTGAGAAAATCCCTAATCCTGTTCCTCCAAGTAGGAAGGGAAAGGGAACTCCCAAATTGGATTTTCCCTTGGGACTATAGAGTATAACGTCTATAATCTATAGTCAAAGGACAGTATACCTCCTATTAGCCTGCAAAGATTAGAAGTAGTACTGGAAACTTGTAATAATATAGCGTGCAACAAGACTACCTTCTTTAAAATTCCAGTTACACTTTGGGTATATGGCAAAAAAGTACAGACTGAGGCTTTAGTTGATTTGGGAGCTACTATGAACTTTGTTGATAGAGTCGTTATAGAAAATAATAACCTGGCAACACATAAACTAGCAAATCTGTATTATGTAATCAATGCAGATGGCACTCCCAACAAGGCAGAACAAATAACTAAATACATCCGAGCTTATATAGAAATTGGATCACACAAGATGACCCAATACCTCTTTGTCACTAACCTAGGGAATAAGGAGATGATGATTGGCTACTTGTACTTGTATAAGTATAATCCAAATATCAATTGGCAAAAAGGTCAATGGGAGTTTACCAGGTGCCCAGATACATGTACTAATAAAGTTCGTAAAACATGAGATATAGAAGTAAAAATGTCAGAATAGCTAACTCCTAAGCTGAAATAAAGCCAACTGCTCCTTTATTAGCATTTGACAAGGAAAACTTGATAGAGTTCTCATTAAATTTGCTATACTATATATACAATTACTATCATGGCTATGCACCTTGTCTCCCACAGTCCTCATGTCTATTAGGTGACTTCTTTGTCACATGCTGTAACTGTGATATGACCATTTCTGTGATAGCAGTCACACCTTTTTATGACTCTGTGACTAGTCACATGATATTTCCTGTGCTCCACCTTAGTAATAATCTAAAAGAAAAGAAAAGGAAAAGAAATATAAATAATGACTTAGCTGTTTTGCCAAGTCATGACAAGAAGCTAATGAGCTTTACCTTAAAATGGATGTCAGTGGATTTCTCTCATTGGATGACATAGAAGATGAGAACCCTAACAACCATATTCTTAGCTGGGCAAACACGACTGACCCAGGCAGTCATCAACAGGTAATGATAATTACAACTATTCTCAACAATTGAGACTAGTATGGGGACTCAGATTGTGAAGACACAAAGACCTGGAAGGCTCATGTACCAGAATGGTTATACAAGTATAGGAATGTGTTTTCAAAGTATAAATCAGAGAAAATGCCATTACGAAAACTATACGACCATGCTATTGACTTCATGGAAGGCACAAAGCTTCCCAAGCCAGCAAAGGTCTATTTACTATCTCTAGCAGAAAGAAACTCTCTTGATATATGGATTAGTGAGGAACTTAGAAAAGGTTATATCTGTTTATCTACTAGCCTGATAGCAGCTCCATTCTTCTTTGTAAAGAAACACGATAGAAGCTTACGACCCATCATAGACTATAGAGCCCTTAATGTAATTACTATCAAAAATCACTATCTAATCCCTAGGATAGCTAACTTGATTGAATCACTCAGCAAAGCCTCAATCTTTACCAAAATTGATTTGAGATAGGGATACAACAATGTTCACATCAGAGAAGGGAATAAATGGAAAATGGCATTTATTACAAGACAAGGCTTTGAGGCAACTATTATGTATTTTGGGTTCTCTAATGCACCAATGACTTTCCAAAGTATGATAAACGATATACTTGGAAATTTGATTTGTATTAGACTAGTAATAGTGTATTTAGATGACATTTTAATATTTAGGACATGTTTGAAGGAACATAGGCAATTGGTTAAAGAAGTGCTGAAAAGACTTCAATTTAATGACCTCTATATCAAAGCAGAGAAATGTTTCTTTGAACAAAGTAGTATCAAATATTTGGGCATAATAATATTAGAAAATAAAGTACAGATGAATGAAAAGAAACTTTCAGGAGTTCTAGAGTGGCCAGTACCAACAAAATTCAAACAATTACAAGCATTCTTAGGCTTTGCAAATTTCTATCATAGGTTCATTGAGAACTTTGCCAAGATGTCAAAACTACTCTCCGACTTGACCAAGAAGGATTGTACCTGGAATTGGGGCATTGAGTAACAAAATGCTTTTGAGATGCTGAAAAAGGCCTTTACCACAGTTTCAATCCTGAGAATACCAAATGACAAAGATCCCTTTAAGTTATCCACTGATGCTAGCGACTTTGCAACAGGTACAGTCTTATCACAAAAATATATGCAAACCAACCTATGGCATCCAGTAGCTTTCTTTTCTAAGTTGTTAGATGTCCATAAAAGGAACTATAAAATATATAACAAAGAGCTACTTGCAGTAATTCAGGGACTAGAGGAATACAAACATCATTTGGAAGGATATCTACATAAAATTGAGATTTGGTTGGATCATTAAAACCTCATATTTTTCAGAACAGCTCAAAAGCTGACTAGGAGACAAGCAAGATAGGTATTATTTATGACTTGTTTTGACTTTGTACTTTATTATAAACCAGGAAAGACGATGCAGGCAAAAAACCCCTTGTCCAGATGAGCAGATCATAAGATGGGGATAGACCTCGATAATACAAACCAGATATTGCTAAAGCCTGAGTTCTTTGCTATTAACACATTAGAGACTACTCATGAATTGCCAATAAATGATGAGATAATCCTAAAGGAGGTCAAAGCTGCACTCTTATCGGATAAAGTCACTAAAGACTATAAGTCATTACTCAAGTCTGGTCCTAGAGAATTCAAAAAATCCTTGCAAGACTGGAACTATGAGAATGGACTACTCCTGTACAGAGGGAAAATCTATACCCCTCATAGCATAGATAATACTTTGTGACAACAGATCATTCAGATGCACTATGATTTGCCATTTACCAGACACCCAGGTCAGTGGAAGACCTATGAGTTGGTCTCCAGAAATTACTAGTAGCCTGGAATGACTACATTTGTCAAGAAATATGTTACAGGTTATGATATGTGTTAGTGGATGAAAAATTGCCCATAGCAATCTTTTGGACCACTCATGTCTAACAAAGTACCTAATAGGCCTTGGGAAATAATCTCTATGGACTTAATCACTCAATTGCCAGAGTCAAATGATTACAATGCTATTTGTATAATTGTTGACAGGCTCACCAAAAGAGCTTATTTTATTTCTATTAACAATTAGTTTTTATCCAAGGATATGGTGCAGTTACTTTATGACAAGGTTTATCTATTGCATGGACTGCCCCTACAAATCATTTCGGATAGAGGAGTACAATACTCGACTAAGCTATTCCAAGAATAGTGCAAAATTTTAGGAATAGAATCTACTATGTCGACAGCATACCATGTTATGAACATCGAGTAGGACTATAACTATTATCAGCCATGGTCTGATAATGAGTAGTTAGTAGATAAGATGTTGGCAATGTTAGACGAGGACATTACTATGCAGTAATGCATTGAATGTCTGAAGACTCTAAGAGACAATAGACTCACAAAATGGACAGGACTCTTTAGAGAAATCTTGGACTATCTTTTCTTTCTATTTTTGGACCTGTGCTAAATGGGACAATATTAGACTAACCCATTATTAGACACTGACTCAACTTGTCACTCTTATCACTTCTATCACTGGACTGTCACTTAACTAGTCACTTATAGTTACAAGTAGTGTTACCACATTGTAACGTAGTCACAATACCTAGTTAGGATAAATACAGACCAGAAAGAGAAGGGAATGGCAAGTTCTCTCTTTCTGTATTCCCTCTGTAAAATCTTACT
>Ga0153964_1000153_pt1 | contig 13688 bp, 6 predicted proteins | sample TSFL048MetaG_FD_104726 | JGI IMG/M metagenome (GOLD analysis project Ga0153964, IMG submission 104726) | Attine ant fungus gardens microbial communities from Florida, USA - TSFL048 MetaG | ecosystem: Host-associated > Fungi > Mycelium > Unclassified | place: USA: Florida, Withalacochee... | reverse complement strand
GGCTGTCCTTTGTTCTAAGAAAAGGACAGATGACTATCTATGGGTAATTAATGAAGTCCATGTGCAAACATTGAGGTCTTCATATCTCCACTAATATTAATTGCCTTGAGGTTGTTCTAGGCTAATTCTGAGCGTTATGAAGAAGGCTTCTGCTGAGCCTAGAACCAAAGCATTGATCATGGTGGTTTCCGAGATATTAGCGATTTAATAAACGGTAACATGGTGGTTACCAGTTGATCTGCTTAATATATCAGCCATTATTGACAGCCTTGAGACGTGACTGGTATCGATCGAAAGGTCTTCTTAAGGGCTTTAAGCTGGCCTTAAGACCGTGGGAATCGTCGAAGAATTGGTGGAGATATGACCAAATGAAGTTTATGACACTTTTTCCACAATGTTCCTCTATTCTCTTCCTTAACTCTTCTACTGAACTCCTCCTCCATTCTTGTTATGCTTCTTATGGCTTGGCCATGCGCACTGCCTCCTTCTCTTCTACCTTCCTCAATTCTCTTTCCTATGCTTCTTCTCTTACAGAGTATGCCAGTCTCTTCTCTTGCTGTGCCTTTTGTGACCTTGCCACATGTGCTGCATATGCGCTGCCTTTTTCTTTTCCTACAATGAACACTCCCTACACTTGTGTCCCTTTTCTCCATACTTAAAACATTCTGCTGCCTCTATTTCCTACCTTCTGATCATCCTCTCTTCCAACCCACACTGTATTACTCTACTCCTTAATACTTTGAACTTATTCTGGGGAGTAGTTCTCTTTTTCTCTTCCCTCTTATTCCTATAATTTCAGGCCAGGTGCCCAAACTTCTTGCAACATCAACATAGCTTCCCCTTCCTTCCTTCCAGTTCTATCCTTAGTTTAGTGAGGGCATACTTTTCACTAAGCAAGTTGCTCATGAGAGATTTATATTAGGTTTGAGACATTGTGCTGATGCCTCAAGGGTACAGAGTTAATGTTTGATCTTACTAAAGTTACGTCTGTTGGGGTGTAAGATCTTCACCCAACCAGACACCTACTGCCTTATTTACTACTGCCCTAGTAATATGGTTATACAATTACTCTACAGAGGAGATCTCTACTCTAGACAGCCTCTTAGGAGTAACTGTCAATCCTCTGCATATACTACTCATAATGGAGCATAGCATAAGATTTATACTAAGAAGCAGTACAAGTAATCTACTAAACACTACTTGATTGCGAGGTTAGGTCTCAGTAGTAGTACCCAAGCTTGGTACTACACTTTCACCTACTGTCCCTAACTGACAGTGAAGTCCTCTTAAGCCAAGGGCCTAGTTATGTATGGAGGTAGCTACTGATCATCATGATCAGTAGCCGAGGGTTGGTTTAAATGAGATAAGAGATTGAGCAAGGTCTAAGGCAGATGGTGCTCTGAAATGAATCAAGTTCTAGTGTCAGAGAGCCAAACTCCATGCTGGAATTAAGCCAACTGTCCTTTGTTCAGCGTTTGACAAAGAGAACTCAATAGAGTTCCCATTGGATTTACTACACTATATATACAATTACTATGTGGCTATGCTCCTTTGTTTCCCATGGTCTCTATGTTACTCATCAACTGACTTTTCTGTCACATATTGTGACTGTGACATAACTATTCTATGACCATTATCACAAAATTTTGTGACTCTGTGACTTGTTACATGATATCTTCCTGCACTCTACCTTAGTAAGAAAAGAAAAGAAAAAGAAAAGAAAAAGAGATATTGAATAATAACTTAGCTGTTTTGCCAAGTCATGACAGTATAGAGACCATGGAAGTTAGGGAGCATAGCCATATAGTAATTGTATATATAGTGTAGTAAATCTAATGGGAACTCTATCAAGTTCTCTTTGTCAAATGCTGATAAAGAGTAGTTGGCTTTATTCTGGCTCAGGAGTTGGCTCACTGACATAGTATACTTATACTGTTCTTAGTATAAACCTTGTGCTGGAGTCCATTGTGACTTGTACATGCAGAGGAGTGACAGTTACTCTCTAAGAGGCCATCTAGATTAGGGATCCCATCTATTGGATAATAGTTTAACTCTATTATTAAGGTAGTAGTTAGCAGGGCAGTAGGACTTTGGCTAGGTAAAGATTTTGTACCCTAGTAGATGTAGTTTATATAGCAAGACTCAAATTTATCTTTGTACCCTCAGAGGCATAGCATAATATCTCTAATCCAATACAATGATCTAATGAGCAGTATACTCAAACAAAAACACTCTCTTACCAAACTGAGGGAAGAACTTGAAGGAAAAAAAAGAAAGATGTGTTTCAGTTGCAAGAAGTTTGGGTACCTGGCCTGAAACTACAGAAATCAGGAAGGAGGAGAAAAGAGGAAATCTGTTCCTCAAAATAAATTTGAAGTATTAGCAAGTAAAGTGATGGAGTGTGGGGTAGAGCTAAGAAAACAAGAGACAGAAAAGAGAGGCTAGGTAGTTGAATACTTTAAGTATGGGACAAAGGGGCATAAGTGCAGGGAATGTCCCATGTGGAAGAAGAAAAAAAAGTAAAAGAAAAAAGAGTGGCACATATGGCAATACCACAAAAGGCATAGCAAAAGGAGTAGAGAAAAAGTTCAGTACATATCTTACAATGGAAAGTACAGAAGCACTATAGGAAAGATATCCCTGATGAGGTATACCTATTAGAGTTGAGGTAGTATACCAAGAAAGTAGTAGTGTCCTACTTGGTGTACAAAGAGTATGGAAAGCAAGAATATTATATAAAAGAGAACAGGGAACAGGGGGTCATTTCTAGGAGAAAACTAGAAGAACTAAAGTAGTGTAGATATTTAAGGAAAGAAGAAAGGAAGGTAGTGCATCTCAAAGAGGGAAAAGTATAGCAGAGCAGTGCACAGGCAAGAGCTCTAGAAGGCATAGTAAAAGAGAGGAGTAGTCAAAGGGAGATCAGGAAAACCTTCAAAATGCTAAGAAAAGTGTAGTTGAATATTGGAGTAGAAAAGATAGACACTTGTAAGAGTGTTGTAGTAAAAGTGCTCTTGAACAGTGGCACAATGGGGGTGTTCATGGATAGGAGAACTGTAATAAAATACAGGTTTAAGCTGTAGAAATTAGAAAGGTCAATACCAGTTAGAAATGTCAATAGAACAAATAATAGTAAAGGAGCCATTACATATCAAGTAAAAGTGAATGTATATTATAAGGGCCATATTGAGAAAATAAGAATGGACATATGCAATTTGGAAAAGACAGAAGTGATACTGGGAATACTATGGTTATAAGCACATAACCCAGAAATAAATTGGGAAACTGGAAAAGTTAAGATAACAAGGTATTCACCATTGTGTGGTAGGATAGGACAAAAAAAAGAAGAAAAGAAAGTCAAAAGGGGAAAAAGGATAGTAACCCTAGAGAAAGAGAAAATTGTTAGATGGATAATAGACGATAAGAAAGATTGGGGAAAGGAAAAAGAAATGGAAGAAGATCATAGAAAGATTGAAGAGATAGTCCCAAGGAAATTCTGGAAGTAGAGAAAAGTCTTTGGAAAGGTGAAATCTGAGAGAATGCTGACTAGGAAAACTTGGGATCATGCTATAGATCTCAAAGAGACATTTAAACCATAGAAAGGAAAAATATACTCTTTATTCAAGAATAAAAGAAAAGAAGTTCAGAAATTCATGAAAAACCAACTAAAAAATGGATATATTAGACTATCAAAATCCTCTTAGATATCACCAGTTTTTTTTGTGGGCAAAAAGGATAATAGCAAGAGAATAGTAATGGACTATTGTAATCTTAATGACCAGATAGTGAAAAACAACTACCTGCTCCTATTAATTACAGAGTTAATCAATAACATAGAGAGTAAGAAAGTATTTACTAAAATGAATCTAAGGTAGGGGTTCAATAATATGAGAATAAAGAAAGAAAACAAGTGAAAAGGGGTATTTACAATGCATGTAGAATCCTTCAAACTAACAGTTATATTCTTTGGAATAACAAACTTGCCAACAACATTCTAGGCAATGATGAATGAGATACTAAGGGACTTAATAAACAAAGGAAAGGTTACAGTCTTTGAAGACAATGTGCTAGTGGGAACAGAAATAGAGAAAGTGTCATGACTTAGCAAAATGGCTAAGTCATTATTTATATTTCTTTTCTTTTTCTTTTTCTTTTAGACTTACTATATATAAAAAATGCTGGAAAGTGTCATATCACAAGTGACACACAAATTACCATCACATGATATGTCATATAATTGGTATGGGAAAATAGTGCACAGACCATATAGTAGTTATATAAGTAGTATAGAAAATCTAATAGGAACTCTATTGAGTTCTTCTTGTTAACTTGGACTTGGAGAGTGATTAAGTTGCTACAAAAAGGACATGATAAGATTATAGAAGAAATATTGAAGAGGTTAGAAAAGAATGACTTGTATATTAAGCTAGAAAAATATATATAAAAAGTGAGGAAGATAGGATTTCTAGGGGTTGTTATAGGACCTAATAGAATAGAAATAGAAAAGGAGAAAGTAAATGGAGTACTAAGTTGGCTAGAGCCAAAGAACATAAAAGACATTAGGAAATTTTTAGGTCTTGCAAACTACTATAGGAGGTTTATTAAAGACTGTGCTTAAGTAGCTAGGCCGATAAACATATTAATGAGAAAAGATATGAAATAGCAGTGGAGATAGGAGCAGCAACAGGCATTTAACAAGCTCAAACAAGTTTTTACAACAAGACCAGTATTAGCAGTCCTAGACTTAGACAAAGAGTTCAGGATAGAAGTAGATACTTCAAATTATGCAACTAGAGAAATACTATCTATGAGATGCTCTAATGAATTATAGAGACCAGTAGCTTTTATCTCAAAATCTCTAAGTGATATAGAAAGGAATTACGAGACACATGATAAAGAGATGTTAGCTATTGTCAAATATAAAGATACTTTCTCAAAGAAGCAACAGTTAAATTTAAGATCTAGACAAATCATAAGAATCTTGTTATAACTTGATGCAACTATGACAACAGTGATGGACAGGATCAGTTGATGGAAGAGAATGACAGATAACATGGGAAAAGATCAGGAACGACTAAAAGACATAGGAAGAGAACTTGTATTATTAAATAGGAACAAATAGATAAGAAATGTATAAATAGTATCATGCTCAAGTGATACCTTGTGACAAGTTGCCACTACCAACACACAACTAGTCACTTACCTCAGCACAACCTTTACCAATTCTAACCCTAGCTAGGTAATTTAACCAAATTCCTATCACTCTGACTCATCTTCTACATTATAAGTAGCTAGCCAATGTAATCATCTCTTAGCTTCATTATTCACTAAGTTTGCTCTCTCCTGTCTTGCTTCCTCTACTTTTCCTCTCTTGAAATAAACTCTTGTCTTTTTGTTGAATCTGAGTAGATAAGTACAGAGAGAGACATAACCCTGAAGGTTGAGGTCATACCCACCCAAACCCAAAGGAGATGACTTGACAAATAGTGTAAAAGAATCAAGCAAGAACTCTATTGAGTTCTCTTCTAACCCTGAAGAGCTCTCTTGATCCTAACCCAGGATTAAGGTCTTAAGTCAGTTACTAACAAATCTTGAATACTTCATGAAAGCACAAAAGTTAAATCATAGACAAGCTAGATGGGCACTGTACTTATCAAGATTTAACTTCATACTGAAACATGTTCCAGGAAGTAAGATGGGGAAGACAGATAGCCTAAGTAGAAGATTGGACTAGGAGATAGGAGTAGAAAAGAACAATGAAAATGGAACATTGGTAAAGCCAGAATAGCTAGAGATGCAGAGAACTGAGAAAGTAGATTTGTTGGAGAAAGTAAAGCAGTCTAAAGTAAAGGACAATGAGGTAGTAAAAGCTATAGAAAAGATGAAACAAGCAGAGGTGAAAATATTAAGAGATGAGGAGTGGAGAGAAGTAGATGGTGTAATATATAAAAAAGGGAAAGTGTATGTGCCAAAAGATAATAAATTGAGGGCAGAGATTATCAGGTTACATCATGATATGCCAATAGGAGAGCATGGAGGATAGTGGAAGACTATAGAATTAGTCACTACAGATTTCTGGTAGTCAAAAGTAACCAAGGAGGTAAAACAATATGTGGAGAGGTGTAATGTTTACCAGAAAAATAAAAATTGCACAGAATAGCCAGTAGGAAAATTAATACCAAACTCACTACCTGAGAAACCTTGGACATATACTTTATCACAAAATTGCCTTTGGCTTAAGAGTACAACTCTATTCTAGTAGTGGTAGATTGGTTAACAAAAATAGTTCATTTTATACCAACTATGGAGAAAACATTAGCAGAAGGGTTAGTAAGGTTGTTTAGGGACAATGTGTAGAAACTGCACAGTCTTCTAGAGAGTATAATATCAGATAGATGTCATGACTTGGCAAAATGGCTAAGTCATTATTTATATTTCTTTTCTTTTCTTTTTCTTTTTCTTTGGACTTACAACTACAAGGTGGAGCATGGGAAAGTATTACGTGACTTTGTCACAATGTCACAATTGGTGTGACAGATAGTCACAGATGGTCACATCACAAGTCACATAACTAGAGTAACATGAGGACCATGGGAGAGTCAGTGCATAGCCACGGTAGTAAAATGTATAAGTAGGTAGAGAAATGAGCGAGAACTCCATCGAGTTCTCTTTGTCAAACTCTGAACAAAGAGACAGTTGGCTTAATTCCAGTCATCGGACTTTAGACGCTGACAATAGAGGACTATAGTTCACAGCAGAATTAATGCAAGAGTTGAATTGAATGCTAGGGATCGAGAGTAAAATATTAATGGTATTCTATTCTCAAATAGATGGACAAACAGAGAGAGTTAATCAAGAGCTCAAACAATACCTAAGAATGTTCATAGATCATAGGCAAGAGCAATGACAAGACTGGCTAGAAACAGCAGAGTTTGTATATAATAATAAAGCATACTCAAGTACAAAGATATCACCCTTTAGGGCCAATCATGGGCAAGATCCTAGAATAGGATTTGAAGGAAAAAAGAAGCGGAAGTACAAAGAGGCAGAAAAGTTTATAAAGAAAATAAAGGAAATTCAAGAGGAAGCAAAAGTAGCTCTAGGAGAAGTACAAGAAGAGATGAAGAAATACACTGATAGAAAAAGGGCAGAAGTTAACAAGTATAGAGTGAGGGACTTAGTAATATTAAGTACTAAGGATCTGAAATATCAGATGATTGGTAGAAGAACAAAGAAGCTGATAGAAAGATTTGTTAGGCCTTACAGAGTAAAGAAAATTGTATTATTGAATACAGTAGAATTAGAACTACCAAATACAGTAAAAATATACCCAGTAGTTAACATTAGTAGAATACAAAAATATGTAGGACAAGTAGAGAAGCAGAGAAAGAAAAAACCAGCTCCAGTTATAATTGAAGGAGAGGAAGAGTAAGAGATAGAGAGAATCTTGAACAAGCAATGAGTGAAAGGCAAGGACAAGTACTTGATATGCTAGAAGGAATTTACAGCAGAATCTAATACCTGGGAAGGAAGGAAGAACTTGGAAAATGCAAAAAAGACAATAGAAGAGTTCAAAAAGGAATATTAGTGAGACATAGAAGAAGTAAATTGGCAAGAAAGAGAAGAAGGAACATTTAGGAGAAGAGAATTGCCAAGGAGATTTACAACAAAGAAATTATTTGGATAGACAAATAAAATATATGATGAAGAATATTGGGGAAGATTGGAAAGGAATTGGAGATACTAGAAAGGAGGACAAGCAAAAAAAAGAGAAATCTTGGAAATGATTGAAAAGAAAAAAGAAGAAAATTCAGGGGTGAGAAAATGAATAGAAGAAAATGAAGATGAAATAGATAATATAGTTGATCCTTATTACAAGTTGTAAAAATCCTCAGAACAAGGAAACTTAAGAGGAAGGTAGTGTTATGACTTGGCAAAACAGATAAGTCATTATTTATATTATATTATATTTTATTTTATTTTATTTTCTTTTATCTTGGGCTTACTATACAGAAAAAAGTATAGAAAAGTGTTACATCACAAGTGTTACAGCATTACATCACATGATGGGTCATATGATGGGTATGGGAAAATAGTACACAGACCATGTAGTAGTTGTATAAGTAGTATAGAAAATCTAATGGGAACTTTATTGAGTTCTTCTTGTCAACTCAGACTTAAAGGGTGGTTAAGTCATCTAGGCTAAGTTGCTACAACATATTAAGACAACTGATGGTTAATAGCCACTTGAGGGTACCTGGCTCTCTGCAACCTACAAGGAAGAGTTCTAGTACTCACTCACAGATAGAATATCTTGCTTGTCACCTATACCTTATTAGGGAGGCAATCCTAGATAAGCCAACTAAAAAAGACTGAGATAGCATGAACTATCCTTGGTCTTTTCACATAGAGCTTTGGCTTGTTGTGGAAGTCACCAGTGCCTTTCTAAAAGGGGATCTAATCAAAGTACTAGGAAATGGTGTTTGTGATTTTATATGCAATATGGGAGAGCTGATTTGATCAGGGCATAAAATATGAAGTGGGAGTGGGGTTGGCATCTACTATGTATGTGAGACCAAACATGGGAGTGATGGCGCTGATACATAGTTCAACTTTTCACATGCTCTCTCTTTTCACTCAAAAACTCTATAAAATTCAATAAAATTCAGAATAAATTCAAATAAATTACAATAAATTACAATAAAATTGGAATAGGCAGTGAGAAAAGCAAGCTGACTGTGGCCTTACTATTGTAGAAAGGGAGCAAAGCGACCTGACTTACAACAGTGCAAACTACCAGTATAGAAAGGGAGTAGAGCAACCTAACATACAATATTGCTTATTGTGCCGCAGACCGTTGTTGGAAGGGAGCAAAGTGACCTGATCAATGACATTATCTGCAGCTACATAGACCATTGTTGGGAGGGAGCAAAGTGACCTAATAGACAATACTACTTACTGTCATGCAGACTGTTATAGAAAGAGAGCATAGCGGGCTAACTTCAGCACAAACTTAATAACATAGAATTAGTAGCAGATTCTGGATAGGCCAGAGGCCCAGATAAAAACCTTGTGGTAAGTACATGTGTTGGAAGCTAGGTTGCCTTCTTTTTTTCTATAATTAGTTATTTCTTTCTTTTAGTATTTGCTTTTTTTAGCCTTGTGCTTAAATAGTATAGAAAATGCATTTATAATGTACATCACAGGGTTGTAGTCCCTTGACCTATTTTTAGCTACCATGGTCTGCCTATGCACTCCATGTTATAAAAGTATTGATTTAAAAAAAAAATCTAGGCCTCTAGCCTATCTAAACTCTCTACTAATTCTGTGTTATTAAGTTTGTGTTAAAGCTAGTCTACTATGCTCCCTTTCTACAATGGTCTGTGTTACAGCAAGGTCTATCAGGTTGCTTTGTTCCCTTTTTATACTGGTAGTTTCTAGTATTGTACATTAGGTTGTTTTGCTCCCTTCCTACACTAGTGGTTTATAGAGTTGTGAGTCAGGTTGCTTTGTTCTCTTTCTACAACAGTGAAGTCATAGTCAGCTTGCTTTGCTCACTGTATGTTCCAATTTTATTATAATTTATTCTGAATTTTGTAGAATTTTGTAGAATTTTTAAGAGAAAAAGAAAGACCATATGAAGAAATTTGATGACCAATCCTTAGCTAATACTTACATAATTTTACATAATTAATTAGAAAACACCATTATCTCATATTTAGTCTTATATGCATACTAGATTTGGTCTTGTATACCTGCTAGACTAGTTCAACTAGTATTTAACTAGTATATATGCTGTGTCACATGTGGGATGATGGTTGCTAACTTAGTGCTGACTAAATTTTGGCTAAACATGACTAAGTTTTATCTTTTTACTCAAAAATTCAAATAAATTAGAATCAAATTGGAATAGGTAGTAAGCAAAGTGAGCTGACCATAACCTCACAAACTATTGTAGGAAGAGAGCAAAGTAACCTGACAAATAACACTGCTCACTGTGACATAGACCATTGTAGAAAGAAAGTAAAGTAATCTAATTGTCAAGAAAGCTAACTCTGAGCTGGAATTAAGCCAACTGCTCTTTATTAGTGTTAGACAAAGAGAACTTGTTAGAGTCCTTGCTGTATTGGGTTAATCTACTTATACTAATTCTAGTTAGTCTGTGCACTCTTTATTTACACTCCCAGCTAAACTCTTGTGACATTATGTGCTATAACATGTGCTGTGACTTATGTGACTTTTTTTTGATGTCATATCCTGTCACAAAGTGTGACATGACTTTCCCATGCTATTTATAGAAAAATAAATAAAAAAGAAAATAAAAATGTCTTGGTAAGGTAATTCATAACACTAATAAACAACATTGTTTACTATTATATAGACTATTGTAGAAAAGAAATGTAGTAGACTGACTTCAACACAAACTTAATCACACAGAATCAGTAGAGGGTTTAAGTTGGGCTAGAGACCAAAATAAAAAAACTTCATGTAAAGTTGTACAATAAACTGTGGTAATACACATATTGCACTATATTAGTGTAATATAACATAAAACTCAGATATGGCTCTCAAAACAAAATAGTGCTCTTAAAAATACTATCCCATATAGTGATTTTGGCTACTTTTAGGATCTTTGGCTAGTCATGTCTAATCAACAAACTTTAAACTATACATAAGAATTAACATAACAATGAAACTAGTCCTTTTGAAAGGTAATAAAAAGTATTCAACTATATGTGATAGTGGTATGCTGTGATAATTACTTATTATAAACATTTTTTGCTGAGAAACAAAGAAATTATAGCCTAAAGGTAGATTATATTATATAATAGTAAAGTAATTGATAGAGGGTCTAGCTATCAAGCTAGCAGTAGTGTCAGCAAGCCAACTCCTGAGCCAGAATCAAGCCAACTGCCCTTTTATCAGTGTTTGACAAAGAGAACTTGATAGAGTTCCCATTGGATTTACTATACTATATATACAATTACTATGTAGCTATGCTCCTTTATCTCCTATGGTCTCTATGTTACTTATTAACTAACTCCTCTGTCACATATCATGACTGTGACTTGTGACCATTCTGTGACAATAGTCATACCCTTTGTGACTCTGTGACTTGTTACATGATATCTACCCACACTCTACCTTAGTAATAAAAGAAAAAAAAAGAAATATTAAATAATGACTTAGCCATTTTTGCCAAGTCATGACAAGTAGCTTGTTAGATATAGTAGGGATTTAGGTTAGGAATACTAATAGAGTTTGGATCTGATACATGGGGATGAATACTATTCTGTATCAAGTCACCCTTTGATGTTAGTGCTAGCATAAGTGTTTTCTTAAGCCTAGTAAGCTATAAGTATACTAAATGAGATAATACTCAATGTGTTGATTGGGATCAACCAAATTGAAACTCAGACATAAATAGCAAAGTGTGATATTAGTCAGCTCCTGTCAGCGTCTAAAGTCCGATAACCAGAATTAAGCCAACTGTCTCTTTGTTCAGAGTTTGATAAAGAGAACTCGATGGAGTTCTCGCTCATTTCTCTACCTACTTATACACTTTACTACTATGGCTATGTGCTTATTCTCCCATGGTCCTCATGTTACTCTAGTCATGTGATACCTTGTGACTGTGACTTGTGACTTGACCATCTGTGACCACCCGTCACACCATTGTGACATTGTGACAAAGTCACATGATACTTTCCCATGCTCCACCTTGTAGTTGTAAGTCCAAAGAAAAAGAAAAAGAAAAGAAAAGAAAAGAAAAGAAATATAAATAATAACTTAGCTATTTTGCCAAGTCATGACAGCTCCCTGCCTCAATTGGGTAATGAGAGCAGATTGTATAAGATCAATTCAAGAAGAGAACCATATCTTGGAAATTGACTCTCAATGGGGTTTGATAACAATCTGTATTGCTTAGAGAATACCTAGAACAACTATTGATACTATAACACTATTCTTACAATAACATGATCTTACCCAAAAATGTATTGTACCTAGGGTTCATTTGATAGGATTACTATTCATCTAATAGACTACCAAAGTATGCTCCCAGAGTGGAAAGGTGTTTTTGATAGAATCATTAGTATTAAAATACTGGAGTATACCAGAAAGGAATATTTTAATATATATTGGAAAATTGTAGATTGGGCTCTCAAGCCATAGACTAGAGCAGGTATTGTTCAAGTAATCACAATTCTAGAAGCTAGTATATATGGGCTTTTCTTTTTTTCTTCTATTTTTGGCATGTCTAAGACAACTTCTCAAGGATAGAACCAATATAATAAAGAGATTGACTTTGTTCAAAAATGGGTTTGTTCATCCTCATAAGGCTATGCCATTAACTACAACCACTAATGCCTTAGTCTTTGTACTAGTCATCAGAGTGTATCTTCTAGTTTGCTTTACCTAATCTACTAATGTTGATTATACCTTTAGTCTTTCCATCCTATACTCTTACTCCTAATAGATAACCTTCACTCTGGATCTAAGAGGAGATCAAAATAGTTGATTTGGTAAATAACATTGGGCTCTACTATACTGGGATACTTTGGGAATAGTGCTAGTGTTTCCTAGACTAATTTGATGATGTGATTGTCCTTGCACTCAAGGCAGAATACTTCTCTATGGTGGGTGGAGATTAGGGGCTAAATGAGATAGAAGTTTTCAAGAGAAAATGATTATATGGGTATGCAGAGATTAGATACTTACTTCTACTAATTCACTTCTCTTGCAGATTATTACTGTTATAGTGAGATTGGATTTATGACTAGGACTCTTGGAAGTAAGGTTTCTACTGGATCTTGTGTATATGCTTGGCTGTTGAATAGATGCACAGATCACATCATTACATTTGCTCATGAGGGCTATGAAGATTTTGGTTGTAACATCTTCACTAGAGAATAACTGATTCTGAGGTGCATAACATCTAAGGAATTTCCACTGGGTCCAAGTGTTTCAGAATAATTTACAACCAGGTACAAGAATGTACTTGTAATGTGCTTACTAACTTGATCCCACTCAATCTTATCTGCTATAGTCACTCCAAGGGTCCTACCTGGAAGACCATCCTATAATTCTGACTGTGTCTCACCACACCCACCATCCATTTGAGCACATATTCCTTGTCCTTCAGGTCAAACAACAGACCCCTACCTCACCTCTTGGACAAGAATGATAGTGGCTTTGACAGTGTGAAAAGATGGGGGTAGACCCTCAAAGTTGCCCAAAGAGGATGGTAAAGACATTTGTACAGATTGTCAATACATGTGAACAGACCTTCAGCCTTGTGTTCTTCAATGTATTGACAATGATACTTCATCCAATATCGGTCGATCCAAATCACCTCCGGCATTTCACAAATTGTAGTGAAGACAATGTCCATGAATTAAGACTGTGGGAACCCTTTGAAATAACTATACAGAACCTATTTCGGCATTTCCCGGTTAAAGCGATCAGTATACACAGAGGAAAGGCGTTCGTCGTCGTCGCTGATAAGAATGGTCAACATTCCCAAGTGAGATTCGTTCAACACCATTAGTCAGTCTGCTAATATACCTCTCTTCAGAACTCGCCGAACATGTAGGCATGGTTATTTGGCATGATGGTACAATCACTCAAAGGCAGGCACACAGATTGCAAGGGCAAGACTTGCAAGAAACACACGTATGCTGTTGGGATGG
>Ga0153964_1000151_pt1 | contig 13714 bp, 12 predicted proteins | sample TSFL048MetaG_FD_104726 | JGI IMG/M metagenome (GOLD analysis project Ga0153964, IMG submission 104726) | Attine ant fungus gardens microbial communities from Florida, USA - TSFL048 MetaG | ecosystem: Host-associated > Fungi > Mycelium > Unclassified | place: USA: Florida, Withalacochee... | reverse complement strand
TCCATGTGCAAACATTGAGGTCTTCATATCTCCACTAATATTAATCGCCTTGAGGTCGTTCTAGGCTCATTCTGAGCGTTATGAAGAAGGCTTCTGCTGAGCCTAGAACCGAAGCATCGATCATGGCGGTTTCCGAGATATTAGCGATTTAATAAACGGTAACATGGTAGTTACCAGTTGATCTGCTTAATATCTCAGCCATTATTGATCTCCTCGAGACGTGACTGGCATCTATCGAAAGGTCTTTTTAAGGGCTTTAAACTGGCTTTGAGACCGTGGGAATCGTCGAAGAATTGATGGAGATATGACCGAATGAAGTTTGTGACACAAACCAACAAATCTAATCAGACATCTGATATTGATATCATGGATTACATTATAGCCATAATGAGATTTCATCTCAGTTGAAAATGACAAGCTATTCCAGCATCTCAGCTTTCACAATAGGTGATGGAAAATTATGATATTTGAAGGAACTTGGCTATGGCTTGCATTATTCTCCAGGCTTTTCCATTTAATTGCCAGTGGCTGGTAAGTTCTGCAAAGTCTCAAGTTAAAGAAAGTGTCAGGTTAGGTTAGGGTTGATACAGTATAAACTGCTCTGCTGATGAGTGAAGAAGAAAATGCAGACCAAATTCATTGAAGGAATCCCTTTAGCCTGAATTTTGTCCTCTTATAGGACTTATCAGTGTTATACATTTCCATAATAAGCTCCTTCCATATGTGGATGTGCCTTTGTTCCCTGGGAACAGAAGCACTCAAGATTGCATGGTGTAGCTCCACACCTGTCACTTTCTTCTGACACATTGATCTGGAGTTTATCCAAGCTATAAATAATTGTTCTAGAACAATCTAGAGACTCTATTTATAGTATGTGAAGTGTCACATGATACTTTGATCATGTGACCTTCTAATCAAAGGTCTAGGCATATTTATGTCATACCAACCACATATCTCAGAGGTTATACCCCTTTAGGATTAGGAAAAGGGAGTACTAAAAACTACAGATAAGTTGGGTAGCAAAGGCAAACACTATGGTGCAATATGCTGGAGAATATCCAGCGACCATATTTTGTCTTATATACAAGACTTATCAGGCACTAGGTTCAATAAACTACAATAACACCTGGATGACACATGTCTATAAGAGAATTGTGCCATTGGATGTCTATTCCTAGACAAACAACTGTCTATTCTTATGAAATCACAAGCTGGTCTCTGGTCTAATAATATGTCTTATTCCTGCAGTCTATAAAAAGACCATCACAGGATAACTAAGTGATGACTAATTGCTTAGTAAGCAGGTTTACATAATCAAGTTAGTGTTTTCACACTACTCCAAGGAACCAAAGAACAATGAAGTCCCTCTCTGCTTATGTCATCAGGAGCCTATGACATCATAGATCTATGGTATTCTCCAAGGCAATAACCGTTTCACATGTTACTTGCCAACAAGATCTATTTATCTTAGATAAGGCACAGATCAAAGATAACCTTTACGACAAAAGGTTAGAATCACTTAGGGTTAGATTACAGAGAGAAGGAGGTTTTGAGTGGCTAAATGTGTATTCTTGGTTTTGCCCAGCATAATTTTTGGAGGCTGTCTAGATAGCGGTGAAGATTTCAGCTAAATGTGCTTCAAGAGCTAGAAAGTCACTCTCATTCCAAATGACTGCAGTATTGTTTAGACAGATAAGCAAGAAAAATCAGATATCTCAAGAACCAAACCCACTTTTGCAACTTCAGCTATTCCATTGGAAAATTCATGTTGAGAAAGAGTCTCAAGAAATACTACATCAATAAAAATGTATTCTGGCTGCCAAAAGGCAGCTATCAGGTTCTTTCTATGTGGGGTATCAATGGCTGTTTTTTCTCTGATGCTAGAGTCAACCATAGCCAAAAGTATAGTAGGAATCTGGGCAAAGCAAATACATGGCATGCTAAGAATAAGTCTCTGGTGGAAAGATCATTTCAAGGTTGCTTTGAGGTGTAGCATCACCAAACCCAGTGAGATCACTGATAGTAATGTACTGTGAAATTCCAACTAGAAAAGACGTGGTGCATAACTAAATTTATTCTGATATAAAAAGGTGAACAATTGTACAGGTGAAAGAGAATCTGCCCCATTTTGGATGGGTCATTCTATGTCATGGGTAAACAAGACATTAAGTCAATCACCATGAGCATACAAGGTCAATCCTGGAAATTAACAACTGAAGGATAGGAATAAGATACTTGGCTCTAGCATAGTGAACCTGCCAAGAAACAATGGCTAGTGCTATTACACCTAGTGCTTTCATAACGGCAATCATGCAATGAGTCTAGCATGTGATTGAGCTAGTGTCTTTTGCAGAACAGGATACAAAAACTTATCTCTGTGAGAGCCTCAAGAGAAGGTACTATATATTCTAAGATTGGATGGAGGATTGAATTGGGCTCCATCATACACATTGACTTCAAGTACCCTTGAATATTATTCACAACTGTCGAGTCCTGTGAAAACATAGCCAGCAGTACCACAGTCTGCATAGACTTGATGAGCTCTTGCTTTATCCACTGTGTCAACCTCTGATTCTGGGAAAAATAGTTTTGGTCAAGTCCATCAAATCTGAGATTGAACCACTATAAGAGTTTTACAATTAGGTTCTTGTTCTTCAAACCAACCTACAATTCTGTTATCAAAGGGCCATGATAGCTCTTAGTGATCACCCTAGGTAGATGTTCAGGAAGAACTTGATAGAGTTCTTTGTTGGATTGAGCTACTACTTATACTACTTTACAAGTAGTTGTACCCTAAAGTCCCATGGTCACAAGTCTTTCCAGAATGTTCTATGGTCACATGACTCTGGTCACATAGTTTGCTTACTTAAGTTCCCACACTATTTATATCTTGACCCCATTGTGCATCTTGATATTGTAGATCAAATGTTCAAATGTGTGGGAAAATATTTCCTTCTTGGGGCTCTCATAACAAATTCCATGAGTTGAGTCATCAGATTAGAAATGAAATGCAGATGTTTATTAAATTCAGATGTGATGCACTTGATAAAAGCACTGAGCTAGTTGTGACATCAAAATACAGAACCTATGGTTCAGATAATAGGCTCACATCTTCAGTCCAGGAACCAGAGTTCAAAGGATGAAAAAAACTCTCAGTAGATACAATCAGTTGAGTGAAAGAGTCAAGAGCCTTTGAGCCAGCAAGATATGTTCTCTGTGGAATAAGCAGTCTTTTCCAAAAGGAAGACACAAGATAAACCCCAAAAGAGCTACCATTTCTCTGAAAATTTGGTGTGCACATTCCTGATAGAAGAGGCAAGAACATTGGCATTTGTGCATTTGACACTGAAACTGGAATGCCATCAGGAGCCATATAATAGACAATTATTTTGGCTAAATAAACTAGATTCAAAACCATAAGCACAGTCAGAATCAGAAGACTGGACTGAGCATACTAATATGCCTCTGAGGCTTTGAAAGCCTGCCAATCTCAAATCCAGCATTACTATCCACTGATGGACCAGTGGTCAAAGATCCACCATCAGCAAGAGATATTTCTGACTGATGTTCAGCAATCCTCCACTTGAGAAAAGAGTACTGCTTACCCATTGAAGCCAGATATTTACACATCAGCAAATTCTATTTGTATTGGGAAAATATACTAACATCCAAGGGACATAAGGTGCTCAAGGCCTTAGTATATTATGTACTGAGGGGTTACCAACAATAGCTTCAACCATCTGGGAGCTAATGAAGTATTAGGGTTATTGACGGATACAGGGGTAGACAATTGAGCATGAGCATTAGAACAGAGATTGCAATTCAAGTTCAGCTATTTTTCTTGCAATGATAGCATCCAATACTCACTACAATGTACCTATTACTCTCCTTTCTCATTGGAAAATGTAACCTCTCCTATCATAGCTTGTCTATAGTAGAAAATATCAGATATGACAGACGGCATTGTAATAAGACAATGAGCAAAGTTGATCAATGTAAACAGTATCATCTAGGCAACCTCTGGCTTTTGACAGAGTAGCAATTGCATGCTTTGACTGAAACAAGTTGTTAATATCTTGTCTTGAGAGAGGAGAGAGGAACTCACAGAGCAGACAATTTATGCTAGTTGCAAGAAACCTGCCAGAGAAAAACTGGTCAATCAAACCATGAATCCATGGTATTCCCCCCATGAGAACTCTTGGAAGGACAGGAGGGAACAAATGCAGCAAACAAAGAGAGGAGCAAAAGAGAGGATGGAAAGATTAGACATGTCACATCACAAAAACCTGTGAGATACCCAATTGAGTACTCCAGGATTGATGTAATTACATAACATTACCAAATTTAGTACTTCATACTTGGACCAATACTATATTTAGTATTACCAAAAGGACTGAACATTGAAAGTGACCATTAAGCTCAAATGACAATATGTGACAAAATAACATATTTTTATTGTATCTGATAATTTTGTGACAATGTTGGAAGACTCAAGCTATCCAAGGAGTGAATATGGCTGGTTCTTGATCAAGGACATTCTCATAGCAGACTTTATTCAGAACTTGGTAACATTTGACCTTCTTCTCCATGGTACTGATGAACTGCTATTGGAGACATAGGGCTGGTAAGTTGTGTCAAAATATAATAGGCCCTTCTTTTCATTCATGTGGATGAAGGTGGCAATGTTCTGGAAGTTGAGTTGGGCACAATAAGATACTACAAAGTTAAAGGGCACAACTTGAGGCCAGGTTGGGATTTCTTCAATAGCTAACACCATTGTACTTCATTGCATCATGAAAATTTTCTATTAGTAATCGCATAGATTTTTGTAGACATACAAAAGTATACTTACTGTTTTGCTGAAGTTCAAGTTACTTTGTTTGGTGACCTGTGTATTGTTGAGATTTGACTGTGCACATTTATCATTGCCCTGATTACTCTAAACCCCCTCCTCTTTTAATCAGCTTATCAAATATGCATGAAGTACAACCCATCAAAATTGGTGACACTACAATTCTAGAGCTGGATAATAATGGACTATATGAAGGTTGCATTCAGATGAAAAAGGTAAGTAAATATTATAGAAAAAAAACAATTGACTCACATACTTTGTGCTATAGAATGAGACAAATATTGGTCCCTATTCCAGTTTGTGTATAGGGTAGATATCAGTGAGCCAACTCCTGAGCTGGAATAAAGCCAACTGCTCTTTATCAGCATTTGACAAAGAGAACTTGATAGAGTCACCATTGGATTTACTACACTATATATACAATTACTATGTGACTATGCTCTTTGGTTCCCATAGTCTCCATACTGCTCATCAACTGACTCTTTTGCCACATGTTGTGACTGTGACTTGTGACCTTGTGTGTGACGTGACAATGATGTGACCATTCTGTGACTCTGTGATGGTCACGTGATACTTTCCTACCCTAGTAATAAAGAAAAGAAAAGAAATATTAAATAATGACTTAGCCATTTTGCCAAGTCATGACAGAGGATTTGGTATCAGATGCTAGACTATAGGAGTTCTTGCTCTACCATCAAACTGGGGTTAATATGCTATACTGCACTGAATGTCGTGTCCTTCTGACAGCTCAAACTGGCCTTATCCATGTTCGTGCTGCTACCCATACAGTCCCTTATGCAAGAATGTCAGAAGATAAGTATTATAATGTTTGCAATAAGCTAGGAATCAAAACAGATTACCCTACCTCCCAAGAGCTTGATGGCATTAAAGTGCTTAGTGGACTCGACATCTATACTATGGTATTGATTTATGGGATAGATGAATGTTTGATGATCTTTGCAAGTAGGGGTGCAATGTAAAAGTACTATGATGTGATGCACAAGAGTGTACCTATCCCGACCATTTAGTATATTGTGTTAGCACAATGTCTGGACAATGGAAGTTACAAGACCTACTTTCAAGTTACTGAACCTCCTTATGTGTTCAGGCCTATTCTGAATAAAGACTAGATCAACATCCTTGATACATAAATTGATGATGCAATGAAGATCATTTCACTTTTAAACTCTGACCCTTGTTATTTGAATGCATTACTTATGAAAACAAAATGGGCTGACCATGTCAAAGGACTTGATCCAGATGAACTGTGCTCATTGGTGAGATTACCTGGAGTAGACAAATTTCCTCTCCTCAAAGAGACCATGGAGTAGATTACTAAGGTTGCAATGATATGTATTGAGAGAACACCTGAGATAATATTGTAGCAGCTTAATACTAAAGAACTAGCACTGTGAGTATATTGTTATGCCCTTATGCATCCACTGACCAGTACTGCAGTGGTATATCCCATAAGCCATTTCACTGCCTCCAAACCTTGGCTGCACAAAAGAACTATGGTCAAGTATTAATATGCTTTGTCACTTTCTTGCTTTAAGAGAAAGGAAACTACTGACTCATATTACCCCTAAACATTACCAAATTGATCACTGAGTTCAAGGAAATCCCACCTTCTTCTCAGCTTTCTCCTCTGGCCATGACACATAAATGGGATGCATATTCCCTGAAACTCATTGAAATATTGATATCGGTCTGGACAAGAACCTAAGATCCCTGCTATGGTGATAGCACCAATATATAGGATCCAACAATGTGCTTTATCACCCTTATCTCTATCAAGGCAGACCAAAGTTGGGCCCAAGTGATAGAAGTTACTCCAATTATTACCAAAATGACTTACTGTATGCAGATCATGTTTCTTATGAGTTTGCATATGGGCAATGTGGAAACTGCAATTGTCCGCAAAAGACATTATAACTTGGAGAGATGGCACTATGAGGGAAATGACTCTACCTTCCACAGTCTGTATTCACTGAAACACTTAGCATCCAAAATCGCTTTCTTTACTCCTTCCTTTCTAGCCTTCATATGGTATGACAATGAGAATATGGAGTTTATATGGTACAGCTCTTTTATTACAGTGCACATGTTCCGCAGCCTAGTTCAGAAATTAATGCATTCAGTATATTGTTATGAGAGCCCCAAAAAGGAAATAAATTCCCATGCATTTGAACACTTGATCCATAATATCAAGTCATACAACAGAGTCAAGATATAAATAGCATGGGAACTTAGGTAATCTGATCATGTGACAAGGTCATGTGATTGTGGACTAGTAGTATACAGCCACCTGTAAAATAGTATAAGTAGTTAAGCAATCCAACGAAGAACTCCATCGAGTTCTTCTTGAACATCCACCTTGGATGATCATTAAGGACTATCACAGTCTATCAATAACATATATGAACAGTTTGAAAAAATAACCTTTGGCAAATGGAGACAGATTTGAGGCTATGTCACTGATGATTTAACAAACATGACCCCTGGATATGGTTTTGTTAGTGACTTTAGGAATAACAGGTATTACAACCATTGCTATTTAATAGATCTCATAATGGACAAGCCATACTTGAGGAACAAATTCGTCACTGCCTTAGCACCTGATGGAGTGCCATTGTTCAATCTTGGTCAAATGCAGTCTTGGTTTGTATAAGGCATACCTATTGCCCAAAGCTAGATAAACTTACTGTGTCACTTGATGATGAGAATCTAGCTAGCCTATAGGCTGGCCATACTCATGCTACTGAAGAACACCTATATGGTGTGTCAACCAGTTACCTGGGTAAATTACCTGAGAATATGGTGGAGCCCTTTGCAAGGGCCAGTGGGGAATAGCAATGTTTCATTAGTATACCAGAAGGAGGGACTGAAATCAAACTAAGGGAATTCACAGTTAAAGAAGTATGGAAACATTACCTCGCACTCATCAAAACTCAGACTTGCTGTTGTTGCACCTGTTATCAAGATGTAGCAACTAATGACAGCAAAATACCTCATAGTCATATCATGCAAAACCCACAAGAACCCTTGGTTAAATTATCTGAGCCTGGTCAATCTGAAGAAGGACACGACATACCCAGTATAGCTATTGTGTTTTCCTTCCCTCTTGCAACTAAATCTGTCTTTGATATAGTGGACCTTATCACTGAGATGATGTTGTACTTTTTGTATGGCTTCAATTACTGACAAAATTAAATGTTAGCCTGTCTCATCTGCCCTATCACCTTCACTGGAATATGTAGACCATCCATTGACACCAACTCAGAAGGACACTATAGTTTTGCATACAACTTTGGATGCCATTGAGATAAGCACTCATTGTGTATATGGAATGAAACTTACATTGTCCCTAGAATTTGCTCCCTCACATGTTATATACTGAAGGTGCTAAAACACCAGAAGCATCTTCTGATGCTGACTTGTGGTGTCAATTGAGTGCCAAGCTGAACACAAAAGAATTCAAAGAAGTTATGAGGTACATTTCCCAGGCTAGAACTACTGTCAGATCTCAAATGGAGATAAAGGTATATTATTACTAACCTAACCAATTCATAGATATTTGATGTTTTTAGACCCCTGCTGACAGTGAGACGACTGCACTAGCAGCACTAAGAAAGCTTCTTTGTTCATCTGGATACAACTGGATATCAAGTAAGCAATATGAAGCCATCAAATATGCAATCAAAGGAAATTCAGACTTACTTGTTGCACTACCAACTGGTAGTGGAAAATCTATAATCCCTATGGTGGCTGCTATAGTGACAAAGAAGACATTTGTTGTTGTTGTTCCTTTAATTTTGCTACTAGAGGATTGGGAACATTGACTAAGAAAGGCAGGGATGCGATATACAGTTTTCAAGGCAACCAGTCCCCCTTTTTATGATTACCCTATCATGTTGACCACAACAGATATAGCTGTTGGGAAAGAATTTAGTATTGCTATTGAACGTTCTTATGCTGACAGGAGCTTGGGTGCACTGGTTTTGGATGAAGTTCATGAGATCTTGGCCTTGAAAACCTTCAGGCCCTGTATGCAAAAAATGTAGGAAGCTCAGAAGCTAATCTATCCAATCATAGGGATGTCAGGCACCATACCTGTTAATATGGAACAACATCTCCTTTCCAAGCTAGGTCTCAAACCTAACACTCCTGTTGTTTACCAATCATCAAATAGGCCAGAGTTGACCTATATAATAGAATTACCTTTAAGAAAGCAGGATGACTTGACAATGCTGAAAGAGGCAAAAGAGATGATTACTGTGACAAGCAAGTAGAAAAGGTGGTGACAGCTCTCAATTGCATGCTAAAGGGTTCATGGGGAGAAGTAGGAAGTGGGGGTATCAGAAAGAAATTAAAAAGTGAATACACAGCTTATTTGGAATCTAAGTATAGAAGGAATGATAGAAGCTCAATCTAGATCCTATCCGCATGGTGTCCCTAAGGTGTTCACCTTTACACACCATAACAAGCTTACTAGTAGAATAGTCAGTAAACCACTCATAGGCCTTACTACACTCAATCAAGCCCTTATTTGCACCCTCATACCAAACCTTATGGGTGTGATACAATCTGAGTCAATGATTAGCCAGGCTTTTTAGGCCTGCTACTCCATAGAAGGTTGTCCAAGCGACTGCTATGTCTTATCTCATGAAAGAGTAGAGTATATGGTAGAAAACATTTACCAACTTAACCTCTCACCAAGATCACCCCTTACATACTCAAGAGAATCGCATTTATAACCTCAAGAGCTTCTGAGATGAAGGCAAGGGCCAAGGAGGCTCTCTCCATTAATCTCCACTCTGAGAAATATATTAGAATATTACAAATGTTTGAGACTCAATTAAAAAGAAATAGAAAAGGAAACTCTTCATTCTACCACTTCCCCTCACATCTCCTCTCTATGATACCACCATGTGGCCATGACAGCTATCACCTTCCTGTTCTTCATACCTCCTAGACATGACCATGTGATCCTGCTCCACCTCTATACTTCACTCCTGCCCATTGTTTCCTGAACCCCAAACCAGCTTCTTTCTACTTCAAATATGGTCTAGAAACACATGACAGTATGTCCAAGCATCAGCAATATGATTGTCGTCTGGCAATACGTCCGTTTCTTCACTAAGTCTATCAGTGATGGGATCACTAGTCACTGATAGACTTTTGATCTACCATCTTGATGTCATATTAGTCTGAGTCCACTTTAGATCAAAATTATCTCACATTCCAAAAATATCTCTGAGCCTCTGATTTCTAGAGTTTTAACATTGATAGTCTGTATCTGAGAAACCTGATGCTAGCTCATCAGTCTTGCCTCCTGAGGTATATGCTATTCTAGCATATAGCAGCTCAGTCACTATCTAAGAGAAGTACCCAATTTTGGGTCTAGATTATGTCTGGGGCTTGTAGGAAGTCTCTAGAGTGGGTTCCAATAGTGAAACCCAGGGTTATAACTTTTATCCCATGCTACTTTTCCACAGAAAATTCTCTAACGGCATAACAATGCATATTTGGAACATTGCACAAGACCACATAATATAGCCATCAGATAGGGCCTTGGTCTTTGTCACAACAATTATAAACAGAGGGTTGATATCTGGAAGCCTGGGATGTGAGTTCTATTGTGCAGATACATCAGTATATGTATCAAAAAGCAATAGGAGGTTAATGGATGAAGGTACTCACCATAGAATGGCAGCTGAACAATAAAAGGGAATAGTTGACAACTGGCAAACTGGTTGATATCGAATCATGGTGGCAACAATGGAATTTGGTGCCAGAAATGACTATTCAGGAGTCCAGGTGATTATCCTTGTAAATACACCTTTTGATATGGCATCCATTGTTTAATAATTTGGTAGAGCTGGGAGAGATGGAAAACAAGTATCGTATTATATTATTCCTTCAAAACACTTACTTTCTTGACCTGGTGAACAATCCATTGATTTCTATGGACATAGTGCTGCAACTGAGATGATTTGAGATTCTATGAAATGTATTTGGTTTCTGCTAACCAAATATGTTGATGAGAGGGAGACAACATGCTGTCTCAAAAATCCAAAAAACACAATCTGTAGCTGATGTCAGTCAAGAGTTCATGGTGAGATGAAAACCCTAGCTCCAGCACACAGAAAACCATCTGGAACAATTCTTGTGCCACCATCCTCATCAATAGTTGATGTGGTATCTTTGGTAAGTTTATAATATGAACCTATACATGAAATTATCTTTAGACAGCCAACAGAATAGTATAGTAAACAGACATTACCTTTTGAAGAAGAAGTATTGCTTGTCAAGAAAAAGAAAGTTGCTATTGAGTTGGATTCTGAAGATTACATTACAAGACTATGAAAGGCATTAGACAGTATGGATGGCAAGTACATTGTCTGCATAGTGCAAATACCAGCAGACACCAATGAGCATACTCATCTTGCATATTGTTGTCCAGGTGTCAATTTCAACCAATACATGATGTGAAAGAAGAATATATGCTACAAAAGTGATGTCCATGGTCCTGTGTGCTCCTGCTGTCATGTACCCCAGATTGACAATGATTTACACAAGTGGATCAGTCCCGGCAAGCCTACCATAACCAAGTGTCCATACCCTGACTATACTCTTTTCCTTGCATATTCTATATATCATCACACCCCTGCGCATCAGGCTACAGAAGCCAAATTCAAGTCTATATGACCATCAGATGTTAAATATGCAAGGTGGCTTTGTGACATATATATCAAGAAAAGCAAAACAAATACTATGCATCTTATTTTGTGGTTCATAGAGGAATATTTGCCTCATAGTTGATAGTTTAAAACAAGAATGTTGTATTTGATAATACAAAATCAACGTGTCAAATAATCACTACCCAATATAGGTAGATTCATGATTTTATCCTGTTGCATTACATTGTGGCACAAAACATACACACAATGTGTTGATGTCACATCCAAAGAGTTCTAGATTAACCCAGACTCCTATGAGAAGTAACCCATCTGATATCTATATAAAGACTCTGATGTACACTGAGGATCAGACCTAAAAATTTACAATGCTCAGATGTCACTTCTGCTATTGATGACTGAGGTTGAGACTCCTTAGCTACAACAGAAACAGCAAGTTCAAATTCAAATACTCATATGAGCATAAACAAAAGCACTTTCAACCTATATATTACAAACCATTTGTTAGGATATCCTGTGACATTAGGGATGGAAACATACTCTACGAGAGAGAACTGATATGTAATATACCTATGCAGTCTACCAAGGAATGTCAGCATGTCTGTTACGACCTTAAGGAGTAACTCAGGTTGCAACACTCAAGTAAAGACTTGAGAATGAATTGAGAGTAGAGGAAGGAAGGGAATGATACAATTGGTAAAGCGTAAGGAATACAGAAGAGTATCTACTGTATATATACCTATGTACCATGAAGAGTAAACAAGGAATACATGTGGCAGACATGAGGTCTGCTGAGTAAAGAACATACCCTACCAGTGAGACGCTGACTGAGCCATTAGATATATGAAATGATATGAGACAAGGAAGTGGTCCATGTGGTTGTATTATGGTAAACACCTGTATGAAATGAGGTCGATCATTACAATGTTGCTCCATACACCTAGAGTAACACTTGCCACCTTATTAGATAAGTCCCCCCATTCTGATTTATTTGAGTTGGGATCAATCAGCAGTTTTAATTAAAACACAGAATACATGTACTTAAACTCCCGAGCATGTTTTCCCCATAATGCCTCCAACTGATTGACTGGTGCAATCAGAATAAGCACCATCTGTCCCTTGTGCACTCTGCATAGCACAAGTAATTCCACCATGTTTGATCTTCACAATACAATTATGAAAATCAATACTCACAATATCATATCACAGACTCTCTCTTTCTTATTCAACAAATGGTATTCCAAGTGAAAATCATCTTTTATAGCTAACCTCATTGTACTGAATGTATAGGCAATGTCTCCTGTAGCTGAGTCAAGACATAATAGGGAATCAAGCTCATCTGTGATTGGATTATCTGATTGAATGAATAGTGAAAAGTCACGTAGCTTTATTTGGACATTGGAATGGATTGAGAGAGGAGATAGTGCCCACATTATTGCATAGCTATCATGGCATCCAAAATCCATGGAATTATGCCTGGGAGAGTATAGATTATACTTGGTGGTTTCATAGTCAGCAATGAGGGCTAGGATGATCTCTGGATTAGGTTCCTGCCATTGTGTACAAGATACTTCAGGTTGAATGACTGCGAGTTGTTAATGCAAAAAGAATTCTTCCCAGTTGCTTGAACAGCAACTCACCTATGATAGAAACTATTTTCTTGGATATATCAGATATGGAGGCCTCCTTGAGGAAGATCTCAGAGGCAAGGGAAAGACAAGCAGAAGTGTTGAGCAAGACTCAATGATGTGAGAAAAGGGAGGGAGGGTGTCACAAACTTCATTCGGTCATATCTCCACCAAATCTTCGACGATTTCCACGGTCTCAATGCCAGCTTAAAGCCCTTAAAAAGACCTTTCGATCGATGCCAGTCATGTCTCGAGGCAATCAATATTGGCCGAGATATTAAGCAGATCAACTGGTAACCACTATGTCACCGTTTATTAAATCGCTAATATCTCGGAAACCGCCATGATCGATGCTTCGGTTCTAGGCTCAGCAGAAGCCTTCTTCATAACACTTAGAATGAGCCTAGAAAGACCTCAAGGCGATTAATATTAGTGGAGATATGAAGACCTCAATGTTTGCACATGGACTTCATTAATTACCCATAGATAGTCATCTGTCCTTTTCTTAGAACAAAGGACAGCCTCCATATGGT
>Ga0153964_1000150_pt1 | contig 13763 bp, 10 predicted proteins | sample TSFL048MetaG_FD_104726 | JGI IMG/M metagenome (GOLD analysis project Ga0153964, IMG submission 104726) | Attine ant fungus gardens microbial communities from Florida, USA - TSFL048 MetaG | ecosystem: Host-associated > Fungi > Mycelium > Unclassified | place: USA: Florida, Withalacochee... | reverse complement strand
ACCTAATCAAAGGAAGAAACCAAACAACAGTTGAATCTGTTGGGATTTCAGACTTCTTACAACAACTCAAAGACTTACCAGACTGGGCATTTGGAATAGTTATTGATGAGATGAGAAAGCAGAGCATGATAGAGAGGATGACAAAAGAAGAACTGAGAGCAGTTGTTAAAGAGATAAAGAGGAGGAAGGAAATTTCAGTTCCAACAGTTCCGAGGCAAAGGTCTATGACAGAGAAAGAGAATGCCCCTGCTGCAAGGTGCCTGGAATCAAAGGGGAAGACAGAGAAGTTGATGCCAGCAATCCTGAAGCAAGGCCCTATGATAGGGAAAGTGAAGTTACCAGAAACATCAACAAAAGATTTTCTAGAATACTTTGGGAAACAAGATTTTGGAAGGATGAAAGGATATACTGCTGAATGGATAGCAAAGAGGCTAAAAGAGGAGGACACAAAGACAGCAATTGAGATCCTTAAAGTATGGGCTCACTAATCAAGGAGAGATGAATGCAATGAAAGGAAAGTAAGAAAATTGAACGAGATGATAGATAGAGAAGTCATCTTCATACTCTGATCTCTAGAAGAACCTCCAATCTTGAAACAGATGGGAAACAAACAACTTGACATCAAGATACATTTGACAACCATCAATATCACAAAATCCTTTACAAAAGTAGCACTTATCGACTTGGGTTGTACTAGTTCATGCATCAGCAGGAAATTTATTCAAGAAAATGGAATTAACACCCAGAAGTTGCCATTCCCAATTACTTGCTACAATGCTGATGGGACAATCAACAAATCAGGAAGCACCACAGATATAGTCAACATGAACATGATGATAGGAGATCATATTGAAAGGATTCAATTCTCAGTGACCTGTAGCGATTTAGCCTAGACAACTTAATTACTCTCCAAGTCCAAGTTGACAAGAAGAACTCAATAAAGTTCCTATTACTTCCTGTACACTACTTATACAATTACTACATAGTCTGTGTACTACTTTCCCACATCCATCATGTGACTTGATCATATGACTTTCTCATCATGTGACTGTGACCAAGTGACACTTGTGATATGACACTTTCCTGTACTTCTTCTTATATAATAAAGAGAAAAGAAAAGAAAAGAAATATAAATAATGGCTTAACTGTTTTGCCAAGTTATAACATAACCAATCTCAGAAAAAGGGATGTGTTTCTTAGACATGAATGGCTCCAATGGCATAACCCATCTATTAACTGGCAATCATCAAAGTTATACCTTGACAAATACAAACATTGGTGCAAAAGAGTGTTTATAGAGGAAGAACCAGAAGACATTGGAGAGAAGGCAAATGAAATTGAAGAAGAAGGAAGAATCTTGTTTGTAAATATGGAAGAGGAGATGTTAAGATGGAATGAAATAGAGATTAGAAGAGTTGAAGAAGTAAGTGAAGAAGCAAAATCTGAAGATATAGTACTAGAAGAGTATTGGAAATTTAAGGAAAAAGTGTTTGATAAAAAGGTATTCAACAAATTATCCCCTTGAAGACCCTGGGATCACACTATTGAACTCATTCCTGGAGCTACTTTAAAGGACTGTAACATATATCCCCTGAGTATAAAAGAACAAAAGAAACTTGATTGCTTTTTAGATAAACATTCAAAGATAGGACATATCAGACCTTCAAAATCATCTTGTGCAGTGCCATTTTTCTTTGTGAAGAAAAAAGATAGCTCACTCAGACCAGTCCAGAACTATAAATAGTTCAATAAAGTGACAATAAAGAACAAATACCCTTTACCACTGATCCAGGAATTGATTGACAAGGTCAAGGGGGCTTAGTTCTTTACTAAACTTGATATCCAATAGAACTATAACAATGTCAGAATCAGAGAGGGGGATGAATGGAAGGCAGTTTTCAGAACTAACAGAGAACTATTTGAACCACTCATCATGTACTTTAACCTATACAACTTTCCAGCAACACTCCAACTAATGATGGACTCACTTTTCCAAGACCTTATCAATGAAGGCAAAATTTTAATTTATATGGACAACATCCTAATCTTCTCAAAAACCCTGACAGAATGCAAGGTGATTGTGAGAAGAGTACTAAGGATTCTGAACAACAACAAACTGTCAGTTCAGACAAAAAAGTGCTAGTTTCACTAGACTAAGATTGATTACTTGGGTATTATCATCTCCAAGGACAGCATTATAAGAGGATACCCTAGGGAATAGCCTAAATCATGAGTAAGCTCCAACCTAAAGAGCTAACCTAACTCGTAAGATGTTCTCCCACACTTTCCTTACCTTCTCTCTTAAGTCTGTCTTGATGTGCCTGATGATCTATAATTAGGACAGTGATATTATTAGTTAGTGCTCATATGACTGTGGCACACAGACCATTAACTTTAGTATATATAGTCACTTGAGTTAGTAGATATATCTTTACTCGAATATCACCTCTACTTCTGAAACCTTTATCTAGTATTAGTGTAAGAGAACCACTCAATAGATAATCACTCCCTAAGCTAGTGGATAGTCCCAGAAGCTAGTTTGAGATTCAAGTGAGAGTATATCTACATACACTTGCTAGTATATATACTACACTAGATAGTCAGGCACACAACACCATGGCAACCAACCTATAATCACAGAATGTTCTAGAATAACTAATAATAGGCATTGCACTGCATGACATAGATAGAAGAAGTCAGGAACAGTAGAAGTGTGATACACAATCTGTCACTGGGCTATTAATAGAACAGACCCTCAGAACTTACTAAGCACAACCCTAGATGTCCCTTTACAATTAGGGTTAGTCATCTTGAGTGATTGTCCTAACAATCAACACAGAAATTTTGTTACAAGGAGTTATCAAAACACTTTGGGAACAAGTTTTTAAGGATATAGGTCTTTCTAAGAAGGTCATAAGTGATAAAGGTCCTCAATTTGTGTCAAACTTCATAAAAAGGATACCAAACTAATAGTCAGACAGAGAGAGTTAATCAAGAAATGGAACAATACTTACAGCTCTACTATAGCTACTGGCAGAATGACTGGACCAAATGGCTACCAATGGCCAAATTTACCTGCAATAATCGGATACACTCGGTCACAGGCAAATTCCTATTTTTCATCAATCTGGGTCGTTACCCTAATACAGGCAGGGAAGTCAAAAGATTAAAAGAAAATACACCATCAGTAGACACATTCCTAGAAGTCATGGAGAGAACAAAAAGAGAAGTGAAAATGGCACTGGAAAAGACCAATGAAGTAATGAAGTAAAAGTTTAATGTCAGGAAGAAGACTGAAATAGACTTTCAGAAAAAAGATCTAGTATGAGTTGATGGATCGCACTACAATAATGAATGCTCTTCAAAAAAACTATCTTTCAAAAGAGTAGGACTTTTTCTTATTATCTGAAAGGTTGGAGATGTGGCATACAAATTGAAGATCCCCAATACTTGGAGAAATATACATCTAGTCTGTAGCGACTTAGTCTGGATAACTTAATCACTCTTCAAGTCCAAGTTGACTGTAACAATCAATCTCATTTTATACAAGTATTCACCATGAAGCAACTACATGAACTACTTCTTTCCTTCATATTACTTTATTTATCTAATAGCTCAGTCAGTGCCTCACTGGTAGGACATATTCTTTACTTAGCAGACCTCATATCTGCCATATGTTCTTCTCGTTACTATCTCATGGTACATAAGTATATATACAGTAAATACTCTTTTGTATTCCTTATGCTTTACCAATTGTATCATTTCCTTTCTTTCTCAACTCTTATATCATTCTCAAGTCTTTACTTGAAGTTACAACCTAAGTTACTCCTCAAGGCCATAACATTTGGTAAAGTGTCACCAACTCACCTTGTAACTAGGAGGATAGCAAACTAGCAGACCAGCCATCGGTATATTACAAAGATTGCTGCTGAATGTATAATTAGAGCATAGGAGATAGAAGACCTTGAAGAATAACTCAGTTCAGTTCACATTAGTGAAGAACAATCAGAGTACCAGGAAGAGTCCAAAGAACAGGACATACAAGACACAGAATCAGAGGCCAACAAAACAGGCAATGAAGAAGAAAAACTCAATGAGTTAAGTAACATACCATCAGTAGGACAACCAAAGCAAAATATGTCTGGAACATAAGTAGGTATACTAGTACTAATGGCCAGGACGGCACCAGTATCAGCACCAACAGAGGTGGTAAACCACAAATCAATGGTCCCAGAACCTAGATGGTTCAATGGGGACAGGAAGACATTTGAAGACTAGTAGAGAGCTATGAAGCTCTATCTCAGAGCAAACAAAGTTACAGATGCCAACAAGAAGATCATTGCAGTACTAGACAGATTCTGAGGAGGAACTGCAGGAGCATTTGCTTAACAGAAACTTAACAAGATAAATAGAGAAGATAGCACTCCAAGTTGGGATGCCTTTGAGGCAGAATTACAACTAGTATATAGTAACAAAATAAAAGAAGCTAATACAGAATGGTGCATCGTATCACAAATGGTCACTTACTTGTTTTGTGATGGGTTGAAATATAGATTCAAAAAGCTTATAAGCAGAGTTAGACAAGCGACAAAAGATGTTGTTAAGTCTGAGATCTAATCCTCAGACAAGGAGTTCTTATATACAGACAAGTGATGGTCTGTGCACTAGAACAGAGCATCACATGCTACTACTTATTGTTCTACATATGGTAGTGCCTTTGTGCTATAAATAGTGATAACTTAACCATATGGAGGTTGTCCTTTGTTCTAAGAAAAGGACAGATGACTATCTATGGGTAATTAATAAAGTCCATATGCAAACATTGAGACCTTTATATCTCCACAGATACTGATTGCCTTGAGGTCTTTTTAGACTCATTCTGAGCAGTATGAAGAGGGCTTCTGATGAGCCTAGAACCGAAGCATTGATCATGGCTGTTTCTGAGATATTGGCAATTTAATAAATGGTACCATAGTGGTTACTAGTTAATCTGCCTAATATCTCGACCATTATTGATTGCTTCAAGACATGACTAGTATCAATAGAAAGGTCTTTTCAAGGGCTTTCCATAGCTATTGAGACCATGAGAATCATTGAAGAATTGATAGAGATATGGCTAAATGAAGTTTGTGATACATCAAAACATTCACATAAGAGAAGAAACACATTGCAGACTTTCTTATCAAATTTATGGCTTTAGCAAGCAAAGCACAGACAGACAATCAGCATACAATATTTTTACTGAAAAAGAACATAAACAGGGAAATTATCAGAGCTATAATGGCATATCTACTAACTCAGGCCCCAAAGAGTCTAGAACAATAGAAGGTAACAATCACAGCAGTTGGACAAGAATATGAATAGACCAACATCTGCTACAATTACAGAACAGATTCAGGAATAACCTATGAAGGAATGGGCAAACTAATGGAAATAAGATGACAATAGAATAATGGACAAGGATGCAAACCCAAGTATTACAACTGTAACAGATTTGGACACATGGCAAAAAATTGCAAACAACCAAAGAAAGAGAAGAAGCCACAAGGATGTTTCAAATGTGGCAAAAAAGGTCATATTGCCATAGGGTACAGAGTATCTCAACAAATAAAAACCAGAAGTTCGCAACAAGGGGATTCAGATAATGAAAAGCAGAAGAGTTTTGTCGAAGATTTGGAATAGGCACGATACAATAAACCACTGTAAATAGTTCCACCAAGAATCAATATATTATTCTACAATGGAGAGAACAGTCGAGGGAACTTATAGTACACCCAACAATCAAAACCAAAGACAGAAGAAAACTCAAGGTCAAGGCATTAATCGACTCTGAATGTACAAACACCATAATCACCAGAAAAACAGTTGAAGCAAAAGGGATATCTACTAAATCACTCCCAAGACCATTTAACGTGTACAATTCAGATAGATCAAGAAATGGAGAAAAGACAATTAGAGAATTTGTACTTCTGGAAATCAATTCAAACAGACACATCAAACAAATTGATACAGTAGTATTAGAAATCAAGGAAACAAATTTATTTCTAGAACACGACTGGCTAGTAGAACACAACCCAGAAGTAGACTGGAAAGAAGAAGTTATACAGTTCACAAGATACCCAGAACACTGCAAAACAGAACACAAATCTATATGATTTACTCCATGGTCAAGGAGACTACTACCAAAGGAAGAAGAAGAATCAAAAGGAGGAGACAAAGAACTAGACCCAACAAATCCTGAAGATCTTCTGAAATATATCCAACCATTTATACACTTATTCAACAAGAAGAAATTTGAGAAACTACCAGACAGACAAGAATGGGACCATGAAATCAATTTAACAAAAGAAGCACCAAAGAAACTCAATACAAAGGCCTATCCAATGACACTCAAAGAAGAAAAAACACTCAGTCAATGGTTAGATGAACAACTCAAAGCAGAACTTATTATAGAGTCAAATTCAGGATATGCAGCATTATGTTTCTTTATACCAAAGAAAGATGGAATACTATGATTGGTACATGTCAAGGATAGACAAACAGAGTATGGAGGAACGGAGTAATAATAGAGTTATACTCCAGAATGATGTACTAAATTATCTCAGAGAATAAGTAGTACTTAACAGTGATCACAAAACCAGAAAGAAGACTCCGGCAGACTGTCAAGGACATTAGAGAATGACTTGTTGAATGACCTTGGCTTTAACTTATGTGTTGTGCCCTGGTCTCCGGTCGTGAGGTTGGTTGCGTATTTCAGAGTAGTGGAAGTTATCAAGACAGAGGTCCTAAACGGTCAAGTAGAGGAGTCAAAGAGAATAAGATACGATTAGGACTAATTGACGTTAATTTACAGACTGAGGAATTATACTGTAACTACTCAGTACTTATAAGAAGTCCAGAATAGGAGAAGAGTAGTCTACTACGCTATCCTACTATTATTAATTTTAGGAGAATAATTAGGAGAAATAAATTATATAATTATCATATTTCCAGAATATGACAGTACAAGATTATAAACAATTAAATCAACACACAATCAAGGACAAAATGCCATTACCCCTGATTAACAAAGTAATCAATAAACTTAAAAATGCAAAATACTTCAACAAATTGGACTTAATCTGAGGATACAACAATGTACGAATAAAAGAAGACAATGAATAAAAAGCAGCCTTTTTGACAAACAAAGGGCTATTCGAATCAAAAGTGATATACTTTGGACTGTGCAACTCACTAGGAACATTTCAACAGATGATAACAAGTATCTTCTGAGAACTACTACATAAAGAAAGCTTTGCAAACTACATAGATAACTTGGTAATCCTAGCAAAGACAGAAAAAGAACTAGAAGAATATACAATCAGGTTCCTCAAAATAGTGGAGAAACATAACTTGTATTTCAAACAGTCAAAATGTGATTTTAATACCACAGAAATACCCATACTAGGAGTACAGGTTGGAAATAGAGAAGTACAAATAGAAGAAGAAAAAGTCAAAGTGATCAAGGAATAGAAAACACTAACAAAAGTAAAGGATGTCGAAAGTTTCTTAGGCTTTGCAAACTTCTATCGACGATTCATCAAAGATTTCAGTTATATTGCAGTACTGTTAAAAGAAAAAGATGAATGGAAATGGACAGAAGAAGAACAGAATACATTTGAAAAATTAAACAAATGATAACCATGCAACCAGTACTGGCCTTACCCAGAAGAGAAGGAAAATTCAGGGTAGAAGTAGATATATTAGGATACGCAATCAGAGGAGTTCTTTCAAAAGAACAAGAAGGCAAATGGAAACCAGTCACTTTCCTATCAAAAATAATGTCACCTGCAGAAAGGAACTATGAAATATACAACAAGGAACTACTAGCAATAGTCGAAGCACTAGACAAATAAAGACAATATCTACTGAACATAGTCGAGAAATTTGAAGTATGGACAGACCACAAAAATCTAAAATACTTTAAAAAAACCACACAAACTCAATAGTCAACAAGCAAGATGGTATCTGAAACTACAAGACTACAACTTTACCCTATGACATATCCCAGGAAAGACAAATACAAAAGCAGATATATTGTCTAGAAGAGAGAAATTAGACACAAAAGAAGACAACCAAGATATCCAGATACTCAAAGAAGAGTTATGAGTACAATGAATAACAAACCAAGTTGGAACGCCTATCATACTACTCAGAAAAAAACATCTACAAGTAATGGAAGAAGGAATACAAGAATGAATCAAGAAAATCCAAACAAGGGAACAAGAAGTAACAAAATAGTTGGAGAAAAAAGACAGACAATCACAGAAAGAAAACAGAATTGTCTATATAAATAGCAAGATCTATGTCCCAAGAAACAGATAACTTTGAGACAAAATACTTAGCGACAACCACAATCCACCAGATATCAGACACCCAGGACAACACAGAATGATGGAATTAATCAAGAGAAACTATTGGTGGCCAGAAATATGCAACGATGTACAAAAATATATTCAAGAATGCCAAGAATGTCAACAGAACAAGGTGCAACACATGAAGAAAGCAGCACCTTTACACCTCTTACCCACACCAAAAACACCATAGGAGGAAATCAGCATTGATGTCATAGGACCCCTGCCAAGATCATAAAACAAAGATGCTATTTTGGTAGTTGTGGACTGATTTTCCAAGATGATCAGACTTATGGCTACAATGACTTCAATCTTCTTAAGTGAAGTAGTAAGAATATATTGGGACAATATATGGAAAATACATGGCATACCAAAGAAGATCATTAGTGACAGAGGACCTCAATTTGCATCAATGTTCATAGAAGAACTGTGCAAAGCATTAGGAATCAAAAGAACAATGTCAATGGCCTATTATCCGCAAACAGGTAGTCAAATGGAAAGAATTAATCAAGAAGTCGAAGTATTCCTAAGACACTACATCAACTACAGACAAGATGATTGGACAAAATGGCTAGCAACAGCAGAATTCCAATATAATGACAAAGAACATGCAGCAACAGGACACACCCCATTTTATGTAAGCTATGGAAGACACCCCTGGAAAGAAAATCTAATAGTGGAAATGGAGATACCAAGTTTGGAAGAATTACTGAAGAAAATAAAAACAACAAGAGAAAAAGCAAGGACAGCTATGAAAAGGACAAAAAACACGATGAAGAGGCAATATGACAAAAGGAGACGACAAGCACAAGATCTCAAAATAGAAGAACAAGTGTGGCTAGAGGCAAAGAACATTTAAACAAACCAACCCTCAAAGAAACTGGACCAGAAAAGATATAGACCTTTTACAATCAAAGAGGAAATTGGATAGGGAGCATATAGACTAGAGCCTTCAGAAGGATAGGCCATACATGATGTTTTCAATGAAGACCTGTTAACACGTTGAAAAAAGGCAGAGTTTGCAAGTCAACAGAAGGATCCAGCACCACCACCTGACATTGTTAATAAAGAAGAAGAATATCAAGTAGAAGAAATCAGAGGACATTGCAAAAAAAGAAGAGGTACTCAGTTCTTAGTATACTAGAAAGGATATGAAAATGAACATGATCAATGGATAGCAAAAACAAATCTGGAACATACAAAAGAAGTAATTCAAGACTATTGGATGTAGCCTTCAAGACGAAATCTATAAAAAAGGGAGCTAAAGATCATTTTTCGACATCTCAAATACATATTAGTATTTGAGAAATACTCCCAAACATGTCTTTTTTCACCAATGCTACTACCAATGCCTCTACCACTGCTGCCTCTCTTACCTGGAACCAGAAAACCTATAACAAAATCATATGTCATAACAATAAAACCAAAGATTGGGCAAGCAAAATAGATCGCATTATTCAAGCCATTGAAGCTATGGCAGGACTTGAAAAAAAAGCAAAAGAACTAGTCAGGATAGCTGACATTATCAACAATACTATAGCAGATACAGAAACAGGTACATTACTTGCTGGAAAAGGATATCGCATAGACATCACTGTTACACTGCAGGCGAATTTTCCATGGAAGATAATATTTGATACACTTTATACTAATGGATTCTCAATTAGAATTTGCTCTAGAACCCTTTCTATATCCTCAGAACGTAACATTATACGATGAGTACATTGGGCAGGTGATAATCGACCTAGAGCTCATGTTGAGACCTCAAGAGACAAATAGGATAAACTGGCATTAGGTTACTAAGAGAGTTACTAAGGGACTATGCTCTAGATCTACTCTTGGATGGACCAACTTAGAAAGATGGTAAACTTGTACTCTAGAACCAGTACTACTCAGATGAAGAACTTAGACTGATAAACTTTGTGCTTGTAGATAAGCATTGATGGCATCAGATCAATTATATTTAGATAAATGATCTCTAGGATGCAACTTGGAGATACTAGACATTTATTGGGACTTGCTAACTGTTTAACAGATATTTGAAGAAGTTCAAATTACAAAGCAGCATTAAGAGTATAATAAGGGAAGCCAGAAGAATATTCTAGAAGGAAGCAGCAATGAAGATGCTGTAAGGGGACATCTAGGGTTGTGCTTAGTAAGTTCTAAGGGTTTGTTCTATTAATGGCCCAGTGACAGATCGTATATCACACTCCCATCGTTTCTGACTTCTCTTGTTTGTATCATGCAGTGTGATGCCTATTATTAGTTGTTCTAGGACATTCTGTGATTATAGGTCAGTTGCCATGGTGCTGTGTGCCTGACTATCTAGTGTAGTATATATACTAGCAAGTATATATAGATATATCCCCACTTGAATCTCAAACTAGCTTCTGGGACTATCCATTAGCTTAAGGATGATCGTGTCATATTCTGGAAATATGATAATTATGTAATTTCTTTCTCCTAATAATTCTCCTAATAATCCTCCTAAAATTAATAATAGTAGGATAGTGTAGTAGTCTACTTTCCTCCTATTCCGCACTTACTATAAGTACTGAGTAATTACCGTGTAATTCCTCAGTCTGTAAATTAACGTCATCTGGTCCTAATCTTATCTTGTCCACTCTGGCTCCTTCACTCAACTCCTTAGGAACTCTGTCTTGACGACTTCCTTCACTCCGAAATACGCAACCAACCTCACGACCAGAGACCGGGGCGCAACATATAAATTGAAGCCAAGGTTGTTCAATAAGTCGTTCTCCACTCCGATGTCCTTGACAGTCCGCTGGAGTCTTCTTTCTATCATCACTAAGTACATCCCTCTCCGATATTGTACATTACTCCAGAACGGAGTAGAGTTTCTAACTATCACTTTATATCTCCTTCCTCTGGAATTTCGTCCTTGATAGATCGCCTCAGAGTGGTTCCCTAACAGATGCGTTATATTTGATAGGAAGGACTTGGTGAGGGAATACGTTATTACAAAAAAAAAAGAGGGCTATGTCATCAGTGGGATTTTAGAAGGACTTAGAACAGAAAGGAGTCGATGGAATCCTAAAAGTAGTAATAGTTTCCTTTTTATATCTCATTTCTTGAGTTTTAGCCATTTGTAATATCTTTAATATAGTATTCAGAGTACAGTTGGATTGGAGAAGAACCTCTTGACTCCTACCTTCCTCTATACTGCCTCTGGAATCGTAAATGTGGATCTATTGAGAGTAAGAAGACTAGGACTAGTAGGGTGTCTTGAGAAGAACACAAAATATACCCAGAACTCGATCTAGAGAGAAGATGTAGATGCAACTCAGGCAGGCTTCGGAGAGGACAGCAGGCTGGGAAAGCTTGACTAGGTGCACACTTGGATTGCATTACATCCATAAGGTTCAGTGTTGGGGGTGCAGACAAGGGGACAACTGAGTATGGAAGGTCCATGAGTGATTAACTAACTATATTTTCCAGAGGAGCTTTTGTCATGGTGTGTAAAGGTTAACACCTTAGGGAGGCTATGTGATGACAATCTTGAGAGATTTTATGATCCTTTAACAACTACCAACATATATTTTACTAGAGCTGTGTATAATTTTTATTTCTCTAATTACTTATAAATCTTCAACTTTGATAATCTCTCCTCAGACCTTTAGCATGCAATTGGGAGCTGGCACATCATTGTTTTGTTTGTCCCAGTATGCAATTCCCTTTTGCATACTTTTATTGCCATACAGTTCTACGAAGTGGTAGAAACACTTAGGCTTATCTTGTATGATATCTTACCCTAACAATTCCATAGTATCCAATGCAACCTGGTGAATGAATTAACAACATGCCAAAACCACAGACATCTAGCAATTGACAGTCATATTCAAGGATTACAAGAATCATTTGCTCATACTAATCAGTTCATTTCACTTCCACAAGTGAAACCAATAGTTCTACCAAAGGAAAACAAAGAAGAAGAAGAAGAAGAAGAAGTTATTTTAATATGTTCCTCTTCACTAACAGATGACAAATCCACAACCACATTATCAAGCAATAAATCAATGGTCTTAGCATCTGAAAATCCTAACATACAGTTATCAGAAGAAATCAACAATCTCATCACAAGTTTAAAATGATTCAAAGCTCCATCCAATATTACTTGCTTCTTACTATCTGTTGGATATCACACCATCAGCAGAAATGGAGAAAACAGTTCTAGATATTGGAACTAGATCGTCAAAGGATTGCTTGAATCAAAGCAAAACTCAGAAATAGTACAAAGGGGATTTAAAGTACCACTATATGCAGGAGGACCACCATATGAACCATGGTTCATATCAGAAGCAGCAGATGATGGTTATATTGTGGGACCACAGAAAAAGTCAGTGGCTATCTATGCTATGGGAGAAGAAAGATTGTAGAAGATTCATGAGAACATGAACTCTGAGAAGGAGGTATTGTAACGATCAACCTTATTTTATACAGATGTTTATGAAGCAACCACATAGACTACTTCTTTCCTTCATATTACTTCATTTATCTAATAGCTCAGTCAGCACCTCACTGGTGGGGCATGTTCTTTACTCAGCAGACCTCATGTCTGCCATATATTCTTCTTGTTACTATCTCATAGTACATAGGTATATATACAGTAGATACTCTTCTGTATTCCCTATGCTTTACCAATTGTATCATTCCTTTCCTTTCTCAACTCTCATATCATCCTCAAGTCTTTACTTGAAGTTGCAATCTGAGTTACTCCTCAAGGTCATAACATTGACAAGAAGAACTCAATAGAGTTCCCATTACTTTCTATACACTACTTATACAATTATTATATAGTCTGTGCACTACTTTTCCACACTCATCATGTGACTTTCCATTTTCATGTGACTATGATACCTGTAATGTGACACTTTCCCACACTCCTTCCTGTGTAATAAGTCCCAAAAGAAAAGTAAAGTAATATAAATATAAATAATGACTTAGCCATTTTGCCAAGTCATAACACAGTTATTAACAGATCAGCCCTAAAACCATACTTCAGACCTACCTTCAAATAACAAGTAGAGAAGTCAAACACAATCTTGATACCAAGTTCAGGACAGGAAAGGATTAAAGAAGTAAAAAAAATTTTGGTATCACAAATGGTCACTTACTTGATTTGTGATGAATGGAGATATGGATTCAAGTACTTATAAGCAGAGTTAGACAAGCGACAAAAGATATTGTTAAGTCTGAGGTCTAATCCTCAGACTATGAGTCCTTATATATAGAATTGTGATGGTCTGTGCACTAGGACAGATCATCACATGCTACTACTTATTGTTCTACATATGGTAGTGCCTTTGTGCTATGAATAGTGATAACTTAACCATATGGAGGTTGTCCTTT
>Ga0153964_1000148_pt1 | contig 13831 bp, 11 predicted proteins | sample TSFL048MetaG_FD_104726 | JGI IMG/M metagenome (GOLD analysis project Ga0153964, IMG submission 104726) | Attine ant fungus gardens microbial communities from Florida, USA - TSFL048 MetaG | ecosystem: Host-associated > Fungi > Mycelium > Unclassified | place: USA: Florida, Withalacochee... | reverse complement strand
TTTATGCTAGAAATAGTGATAACTTAACCATATGGAGGCTGTCCTTTGTTCTAAGCTCATTCTGAGCAGTATAAAGAGGGCTTCTCTGATGCTTAAAAGCAAAGCATAGATCATGGCGGTTTTTGATATTGGCAATTTAATAAACAGTACCATAGTGGTTACCTGTTGATCTGCCTAATATCTCAACCATTATTGATTGCCTCAAAATGTGACTAGTATTGATTAAAAGGTCTTTCTAAAGGCTTTTGGGTGCTGTTATTATTGTGGGAATTGTTGAAGAATTGATAGAGATATGGCCAAATGAAGTTTGTAACACCTGTACTCTCTTTAGTCCTTGGACTATTGTCACAAACTTCATTTGACCATATCTCCATCAATTCTTTGATGATTCTCATGGCCTCAATAGCTATGGAAAGCCTTCAAAAAGACCTTTCAATTGGTGCTAGTCATGTCTTGAGGCAATCAATAATGGTTGAGATATTAGACAGATCAACAGGTAACCACTATGGTACTGTTTATTAAATTGCCAATATCAAAAACTGCCATGATCTATGCTTTGCTTTTAAGCATCAGAGAAGCCCTCTTTATACTGCTCAGAATGAGCTTAGAACAAAGGACAGCCTCCATATGGTTAAGTTATCACTATTTCTAGCATAAAGGCACTACCATATGTAGAACAATAGGTAGTAGTATGTGATAATCTGTCCTAGTGCACAGACTATCACAATTATGTATTTAAGAACTCATAGTCTGAAGATTAGACCTCAGACTTAATAACATCTTTTGTCACTTGTCTAACTTTGTATTTTTGAACTCTTTAAAGTATCAAAGCACCTATCACAAATAGTAAGTGACCATTTGTGATAGTAACTGTCACAGTTGCACTATGGACCAGTAGTCACATACTGTATAGTTTACCACTACACCAAAAGGGTGATGTTAGCAAGGCTACTTGCTAATGAGGGTCCAGCTATTTATGTAGTTCATTGAACAGGTATTTTGTTATACCTCCATAATACTATTTAGTAGTCATGTTATGAGAGCCCCAAAAAGGAAATAGTTTCTTGCATATTTAAACACTTAATCTGCAACCTCAAGTCATACAACAGGGGTAAGATATAAATAGTGTGGGAACTTAGCTAATCTCATCATGTGACAAGGATCAGGTGACTATAGAATATTCTGGAAGGACTTGTGATCATGGGACTTTAGTGTACAGCTACTTGTAAATAGTATAAGTAGTAGGCCAATCCAACCAAGAACTCTATTGAGTTCTTCTTGAACATCCACCTAGGGTGATTACTAAGAACTATCACAGTCCCGCAATAACATAAAAACTCAATACCCAACAGTGATCTTGTACCTTGTTGAAAGGGACAAAAGGGACTTTGGCTATAGCTAGCAAGTAGAAAGGGGTAGTGACAGTTCCCAATTGCATGCTAAAGGGTTCGTGGGAAGGAAAAGGAAGTGGGGGTATTAGAAAGAAATTAAAATGTGAAGTGCAGCTTATCTGTAATATAAAAATAGATAAAATAATTGGGAGCTTGATCTAGATCTACCTCGCATGGTGTCCCTAAGGTGTCCACCTTTACACACCATAACAAGCTCACTAGTAGAATAGTCAGTAAATCACTCATGGGTCTTACCACACTCAATCAAGCCCTTATCTGCACTCCCACACTAAACCTTATGGGTGTGATATGATCTGAGTTGATGATTAGCCAAGCTTTTTAGGCCTGCTACTCCATAGAAGGTTGCCCAAGCAACCATTGCATCTTGGCTCCAGAAAGAATAGGGTATATGATAGAAAATCTTTACCAACTCAACCTCTTACCAAGATCACCTCTTATACACTCAAGAGAATTACATTTACAACCTTAAGAGCTTCTGAGATGAAGGCAAGGGCCAAGGAGGCTCTTCTCTATCAATCTCCACTCTGAGAAATATATTATGATCTTACAAACCCTGGGACTCAATTACAAGAAAAAGGAAAAGGAAACTCTTCATCCTACCGACCTCTCTTGTGTCTCTCCTCCATGATATTGCCCAGCGAACATAACAAATGTCACCTCCCTATTCTCCATATCCATCAGACACACCTATGTGATCCTACTCCACTCCTATGTGCTACCCTCTATCAACCTCCCCTATCCTTCTAACCAGCTACTTTCTATTTCAAATACGACCTAGAAACTGATTTTATCAGATGCAAAGGGATTCAAGGTGGTAGTCTACCTGAGGAACGTCTATAACTTGGGTAAACCCAATGGTGATGGGATCATATGCCAACGATAGACTTTCTGATCTATAATTTGATATCTCATTAGCCTGTGTTCACTTTAGATTGAAATTATACTGCATTGCAAAACTACTTCAAAACTTCTGAATCCTGGGCTCTCAAACCTTGATGGTTTGTCTCTGAGAGACCTGATACTAGTCTATTTGTATTGCTCCTTTCTTGAATATGCCGCTCTTGCATATAATAGTTATAGAACTGTCTTCTAGAAATACAAGTTCCTGGCTCTAGATTATTCCTGGGGCACATAGGGGGACTCTGGAGTGGACTCAAAAGTGAAAAACAAAAGTATGAGTGCCTCTCCTGTTATATTTCCATAGAAAATAGGTTTGCGGCATAACATTGTGACCTCACCACTTACTTATTCTCTTTTCTCCCTCGCTAGTGGGCACAGTGCTTACAAGCATCTTGGATAGTGGGCCCTAGCTGTAAAGAGGACTTCTTAGTTAGTTAGGGACTGAGGAAGGAGACTGGGTACCAAGTCCAGGTATCTTGATCAAGTCCTGACCTTGCAATTGGACATTGTTCTTTATATTTTTCTTTGTATAAACTCTGTGCTGTGCTTCATTGTGAGTGGTACATGCAGGAAATTAGTAGTAATTCTTGAGGAAGCTGCTTAGAGTAGAGGTCCTCTTCTTAGAGGCAATCATATAACCATATCATTAGAGCAGCAGTTAGTAAGGCAGTAGGACTCCAGACAGGTGAAGACTTTGCGTCCTGTTGGACATAGCCTTGAGTAGTCGCCCTGGAAGAAGAAACCTTGTCAACAAGCTCCAAATACAAATCCTTACTATTACTATCACCACCACCACCCAAAATGTCTCACCAGCAATCGCAACATCAACAACAAGGGAAAATATCTCTGGTGCCTACCTCTTACCAACCACTACTACCCACCAGAGAGGAGCAACTCCTTGCCATAATTGCAACTCTGCAGCAGCAGGTTAACACCATGCTCCTTCAACAACAAGGGAGTAGAGTAGAGGTCACAAGATCTCAAGTTTTCAGCAGAAAAATGGAGGAAGTGAGTATATTCATTAACACTGATGGGGATCAAAGGAAATTGATCACAGAACAAAAGTGATAACAAATGGGAATGTAAAAGATCCCCTAGATATTTCACAATTGTGTGCTAACAAGTAGGCACTGGGAAGATGATCAAATATAAAAAGAGAGCTTAGGAATAGGGGAAACAATGGGTACAATTCAAAAGACCAAAAGAAATGATAATAATATATTTAAGAATCCACTCGAGGTAGATCTCACTGTAATAGGATCTCTAAGACGCATGTTTGTCTCGCGTCGTGACACTTCTGCCCTTACCTAGTCTAGTAGCCTAGCTTGCCATTGATACAGCAGAACTACCTAGAACTCCCGTGCCGTCGTGTGGGCTCTTCTTCAGCTGACCATACAAGTAAGATGGGCCCTATACCTATCACAATTTAATTTTGTATTAAAGCACATTCCAGGAAAGAGCATGGGGAAGGTAGACAAACTAAGCAGAAGACCAGACTAGCAAGTGGGAGTGGAAAAGGACAACGAGGATCAGAAGTTGATAAAGCCAGAATAGAGCAGAAACAATAATAGAGGAAGAAAACCTAAAAAAGAGAATCAAAAGAGCACAGGAAGCAAAAAGATGGTAAAAGCAGTAGAAGAATTGAAGAGGGCAGGAATAAAGACATTGAAAGATGAGGAATGGGAAATAGAAGATGGGATAGTAATGAAGGAAAGAAGGATATATGTACCAAAAGGGAAACTCAGGGGGGGAAATAATATAATTGCATTACAATACCCTAGTAGAAGGGCATGGAGGAAGATGGAAGACAATGGAATTGGTTACTAGAAATTACTGGTGGCCAGGAGTAACAAAGGAAGTAGGAAAATATGTAGATGGATGTGATGCTTATCAAAGATACAAGAATTGAAGCAAAGCACTAGCAGACAAATTAATGCCTAATGCAATCCCAGAGAAACCATGGAGTCATATTTTGGTGGACTTTATTACTAAGCTACTACTGGCTCAGGGATATGATGCAATCTTAGTAGTATGCAATCAATTTAGTAAAATGACGCACTTTATAGCAACTACAGAAAAAACATCAGCAGAGAGTCTTGCGAAGCTATTCCAAGATCATATATGGAAATTACATGGACTTCCAGAAAGCATTATATTAGATAGGGGAGTACAGTTTGTGGTGGGAATGATGAGAAAGTTAAATAACTTGTTGGAAATCTAGACAAAGCTCTCAACAGCCTACCACCCTCAAACAGATGGACAGACAAAAAGGATAAACCAGGAGTTAGAGCAATATCTAAGGGTCTTTATTGACCATAGACAAGAACAGTGGCTGGATTGGGTACTTCTATTAGGTAGTAGCCAAGCTATCACATGCTAGGAAAGCATATACCTTGGGAGGCAAGACTGACAAGCTAGCATCAGATTTCTCAGATACAGACTATTAATGTTGAAGCTCTAGAAGTTAGAGGCTCAGAGGTATCCTTGGAATGCAAAATAATTTCAATCTAGAGCAGACTTAGACTAATATGACACCAAGACAACAGATCAAAAGTCTATCAGTGACTAGTGATCCCATCACTGCTGGACTCAGACCATATTTGGAGTAGAAGGAAACTGGTTTGGGGTTCAGGGAACGATGGGCAGGAGTGAAGTATAGATGTAGAGCAGGATCACATGGTCATGTCCAGGAGGTATGGAGGACAGGAAGGCAATGGCTGTTATGGCTGCATGGTGGTGTCATAGAGAGAAAACACGAGGGAGAGTGGTAGAATGGAGAGTTTCTTTTTCTATTTCTTTTTAATTGAGTCTCGAACATTTGTAATATTCTAATATATTTCTTAGAGTGGAGATTGATGGGGAGAGCCTCCTTGGCCCTTGCCTTCATTTCAGAAGCTCTTGAGGTTGTAAATGCAATTCTCTTGAGTATGTAAGGGGTGATCTTGGTGAGAGGTTGAGTTGGTGAATGTTTTCTACCATATACTCTACTCTTTCATGAGACAAGACACAGCAGTCACTCAGACAACCTTCTATAGAGTAGCAGGCCTGAAAAGCCTAGCTAATCATTGACTCAGATCATATCACACCCATAAGGTTTGGTGTGGGGGTGTGAATGAGAGCTTGATTGAGTGTGGTAAGGCCCATGAGTGATTTACTGACTATTCTACTAGTGAGCTTGTTATGGTGTGTAAAGGTGAACACCTTAGGGATACCATATAGATAGGATCTAGATTGAGCTCCCATCATTCCTTCTATACTTAGATTCTAAATAAGCTGCATATTCACTTTTTAATTTCTTTCTAATACCCCCACTTCCTCTTTCTTCCTACAAACCCTTTAGCATGCAATTGAGGACTGTTACTGCTACTTACCTTTGCTTGTCACAGTCAAATCCTCTTTTGCCCCCTTCACTGTAATAGGATCCCTAAGGCACACATTCATCTCGTGCTATGACACTACTATCCTTACCTAGTCTAGTAGCCTAGCTCACCATTGATACAATAGTACTACCTAGAACTCCTATGCTATTGTGCAAGCTCTACCTCAGTTGACCATATAACTGGAAGCCTACTCCAAAAAACACATAGCGAGTGGTTAGCTCCTAGCATAAGTGAATACCCAAGTCTGTTGAGGCTTAAGTCTCCCTTCGAGAGAAGTTTTATAGAGTTTTCATAAAGCAAACACAAAAAAAAAACCTTAAATCACTCAGATAGCCTTTCAGCTCTAGAGCAACAGAGAGAGAGATAATGGGGAGAAGAGTATTTTTGTCTCTTCTGTGCCCTAGAGTATTTATTAGGATTACAAAGCAATAATACAACAAAAGAAAAGAAACAAAGAAAACTTCCAAATTCCCAAAGATAGTAAGAGGGAAATGATGAGATGGCACCTCTCCCAATCACTTGGCTACCACTCCCCACTTCTCTAATCCTACTCCTGGGGTTCTTTTCTAAACAATAGATGGCTCTTGAGCCTTTTGATAGACTGTAAAGAGAGGTAGTGATCTCGAGTTGTCTTGCTCTCAAGCATGTTATCTTTATCAAACACCTCTTTTTCTATCTCTCTATCTGACCTCTCTGCCTGACCTCTCTGGTCCTTCTACTACTCCTCTATACCTCATCACATCTTTAGGTCTCAGTCTTCTTCTGTTAGGTTTGCAATGTAGCCCTCGAGAGGACTTGTTTTGCTAGTTCTTGCTATAATTAGCCATCAGCAATGATAGCCCTGCTCTGATGGTAACCTAGATGTTATAAATAAGTCACTGCCACCAAGATATGATATCATCCTTATAGAAAATATCTTCTAAGATCCTTTTCACTCTCGAAAGCACTCTAAAGAGGAGTTCTATTATAGATCTGTTATGAAATTCTCTGGACAATGCTTATCAGGTCTCTGTAGTAGTGGTTACAGCCACTACTCTGCTACTCAAGTGGTATGCTTGAGTTCACGACTGGGCATCTAACGATATCTCTGGGGGGCCAAACTTGTCTCTTATGCTAGTTATTCTCATTGTTATGGTAAAAAATATCACTTTTATTGCCTAAACAGCTGTCTGGCATGACACCACTACTTTTCCTTTGTTTATTAGGTCCCTCAGAATCTTGTTCATCATTGCCTGGAATATTGCTGGTGAGTTTGTCATTCTAAAGAACATGACTGTTGGCTCAAAGGAACCAATATGCATTGTAAATGCCCCTTTTCACTCATCTCCTTCCTTTATTTTTACATTATTGAACCCCCATCTTAGATCCATCTTAGTGAATACATTCTTGCTTCCTATGTTATTGATTAGTTCTGTGATTAATGGGAGTGGGTAGTTATTCTTTACTGTCTGGTCATTTAGATTGCAGTAGTTCATCACCATCCTTTTACTACTATCCTTTTTGCCTACAAAGAAAACTGGCAATATTTGAGGGGATTTCAATGGTCTAATATACCCCTTTCTCAGTTAATCCTCCACAAAGCTCTGAACTTCCTTCCTCTCATTTTAGACAGAGGTTAAATTCTTCCTTTTTATGGTTTGAACATCTCCTTGAGATCTATAGCATGATCCCAGACTTTCTTGTTGGCATCCTCTCTGATTCTACTTTCCCAAATACTTTCTCCCATTTCAAGAATCTCTTTGGAACTATCTCTTTAATTTTTCTGTGGTCTTCCTCAATTTCTTCCTCTCTTCCCTAATTCTCTTTATTGTCTATTGCCCATCTGACAATTTTCTCTTTCTCTAGAGTTACTACTCTTTCCCTCTTTTTCTTCCTTTTCTCCTCTTTTAATTTTGCCCCACCATACAGGGGTAGACATCTTGTCATTTTGACCTCTCTGGTTTCCCAATTTATCTCAGAGTTATGTGCTGCCAGCTATGGCATTCCCAAGATTATTTCTATCTTCCCTAGGTCACATACATCCATCCTCATTCTTTTTACATGACCTTTGTAATAAACATTTACCTTTACCTAGTGGGTGTCATGAAGGTTCTCCTGATCTCCCTTTGACTATCCCCCTCTTTGGCTGCATGTTCCAACTCTTCTGGTCATGCGCTGTTTTGCTGTACTTCTCTCTCTCTGGGACATGTTGCCTTCTCCTCTTTCCCCTTTTGACATCCACATCATCTTTTCCTGTCTTGGATTATCCCTTGTTCTCTATTGTCTTTCACATGGCATCCTTTCTCTCCACATCTTTTGCACTTTATGTATATCACTATTACCTTCTCTGTGCACTATCCTAGTTCCAGTAGGCATGCTTCCTCTAGCACCCCTTTGCCACAATGCTTCTCTGCTCTCTTTCTTACCTCTTCCACTGAACTTCTTCTCCACTCTTACTGCACTTCTTGTTGCTTGGCCATGTGTGCTGCTTTCTTTTCCTCTGTTCTCCTCAACCTTCTTTCTCCTTCCTGTGCTTCTCCCTTTATAGGGTGCACTGGCTCCCTCTGTTGGTGCACCTTTTGTGGCTTCACCACACATGCTACCCTTTTCTTCCTCTCCCACAATAGATAGTCCCTATACTTATGCCCCATTTCTCCACATTAATAACATCTCACCTCTACTACTCTTACTCTTCTTATTGTCCTCTCTTCCACTCCACACTGCATTACTCTACTTTTCAACACTTTGAACTTATTCTAGGGTATTTTTACCCCTCTCTCTTCCTCCTTCTGCTTCCTGCAATTTTGGGCCAGGTGCCCAAACCCTTTACAATTCCAACATTCTCTTTCTCTCTTTCCTTCTAACTTTGCCCTTAATGAAGCAAGGGCATGCTTTTCTTTAAGCAAGTTGCTCATGAGTGAGTTGTATTAAATTTGAGATATTGTGTCGATGTCTCTAGGTACAGATTTAATGATTGATCTTACTAATGTTACATCTGTTGGAGTACAAGATTTTCACCCAACCAGACATCTACTGTCCTACTAACTACTGCCTTAATAATATAGTTAGACTATCACCTCATGGGGAGGATCTCTAATCTAGATGGCCTTCTAGAAGTAACTGTCACTCCTTTACATGTACCACTCATAATGGAGTATAACACAAGGTTTATACTAAGAAGGCTATACTACTCGACATGACTCAATTGTGAGATCAGGTCTTGAATGCAATACCTAAGCTTAGTACTGTGTCTCTACCTGTAGTCCCTAACTGACTGCAAAGTTCCCTTAAGCCAAGGGCCTGGCTATGTATGGAGGTAGTTACCAATTACAATAATCAGCAGCTAAGGGTTGATATAAGAGATTGAGCAAGGTCCAAGGCAAATGGTGCTCAGATGTAAATCAAGTTCTAGTATAAGAAAGCTAAACTCCAAGCTGGAATTAAGCCAACTGTTCTTTGTTCAGCGATTGACAAAGAGAACTCGATAGAGTTCTCATTGGATTCTGTACACTATTTATACATGAAGAGTAACCCTAACCCTTCCCTTTTATCCTATGCTCTCCTATGAGTCACTTTTATCTTGTGTATCTATTGATAAGAAAATAAAAGAAAATAAAAGAAAGATGATAATCAGAAAATAAAGAAAAAGAAAAAGAAAAATAAATATTGACTTAGCCATTTTTGCCAAGTCATGACACAAATTGGTCAGAAATGATGAGAAATAGAGTTGGGGAGATGAGCAAGAGAGGGCATTCAAGCAATTAAAGTAGGTGTTCATGACATGACTAGTATTAGTAGTACCAGACTTAGATAAGGAAATGAGAGTAGAGGTAGATGCATCAGAATACATAACAGGAGAAGTGTTATCTATGAAATGTAAGAATGAGAAGTGAAGGCCAGTAGCCTTTATCTCAAAATTGTTAAATGAGGTAGAGAGGAATTACAAAATTCACAATAGAAAGATGTTGGTGATAGTCAGATACTTAGACGAGTGGAGACACCTGCTGGAAAGAGCACAGAACAAATTTGAGATCTGGAGCAATCACAAAAATTTGGAATATTTTATGAGTAGCCAAAAGTTAAATTATAGACAAGCATGATGGGCTCTATACCTGTCTAGATTTGATTTTATGCTCAAACATGTGCCAGGATCCAGTATAGGAAAAGCTAATAGTTTGAGTAGATGACTAGACTGGCAAAAGGGAGTGGAAAAGGACAATGAGAATAGAATGTTGTTAAAAATGGAATAATTAGAAGTAAGAGTAATGCAGGTGATGGAAGTAGTAATAGAGGGAGTAGACTTATTGGAGAAAATAAGAAAATCAAAGGCAAAAAATAATGAAGTGGTAAAGGCAGTAAAAGAAATGAAACAGGCAGGAGTAAAAATGCTAAGGGATAAAGAGTAGAGAGAAGAAAATAGACTCATACTAAGGGACAAAAAGGTGTATGTTCCAAGAGACAAAAAGTTAAGAGCAGAAGTAATCTAGCTACATTATGATATGCTAGTAGAAGGGCATAGAGGACAGTGAAAGACAACAGAGTTGGTCACTAGGAATTTCTAGTAGCCAGGAGTGACAGAAAAAGTCAAGAAGTACATAGAAGGATGCGATGCATGCCAGAGAAATAAGAATCAAACAGAGGCACCTGTAGGGAAACTCATGCCAAACATAGTACCAGAAAAACCCTAGACCCATATTTCAGTAGATTTTATCACAAAGCTACCACTAGCATAGAAATACAACAGTATATTAGTTGTATGCGATAGAATAACAAAAATGACATACTTTGTGCTAACTACAGAAAAGACTTTGGTAGAAGGAGTAGCAAGATTGTTCTGAGATAACATCTGGAAGCTGCACAGCTTGCCAGAAAGTATTATAACAGACAGAGGGGCATAGTTTGCAGTGGAAATGATAAAGGAGTTGAATTGAATGCTGGGAATAGATACAAAGTTGTTAATAGCCTACCACCCACAGATAGATGGCCAAAAAGAAAGGATAAATCAGGACTTAGAGCAATACTTAAGAATGTTCATTGATCATCGACAAGAGCAATGGCCAGATTGGTTAGTGACAGCAGAGTTTGCATATAACAATAAAGTGTAGACTAGTACAAAAGTATCACTGTTCAAAGCAAACAATGGACAAGACCCACACATAGGATTTGAAATAAGAAAGAAAGGAAAGTTTAAAAGAGCAGAAGAATTTGTAATAAGGAAAGAAGTACATGAGAAAGCAGAAGTGGCACTAAGAAAAAGCCAAGAAGAGATGAAGAAATATGCCAACAGAAAGAGAAGTGAGGTAGAAGAGTACCAAGCAGAAGACTGGGTGCTTTTAAGCATAAAAGATCTCAAATACCAGATAAAAGAAAGACAATCAGAAAAGCTTATAGAGCAATTTGTAGGACCTTATCAAGTAAAAGGGATCATTTTGACAAATGCAATAGAACTGTATTTACTAAGTACAATAAAGATATATCCAGTAGTAAACATTAGCAGAGTATGCAGGTATAGAGACCAAGTTGAAGGCTAGAAGAAAAAACAACCAGCACCAGTTGTAATTGAGGGAGAAGAAGAATATGAGGTGGAAAAAATATTGAACAAAAGGAAATTCAGAGGGAAAGATTGGTATCTAGTATGGTGGAAAGGATATATGGTGGAAGAAGACACCTGGAAACCAAGAGAGAACTTAGGAAACATAGAAGAGTTAGTCAAAGAATTTGAGGAAGAATACAGCAAAATTGGAAGGGTAAAGAAAAGAAGGAACAATAAAGAAGATAGAAGAAGAGAACTACCAGGTAGGTATATGGCAAAGATATTGTATGGATGGGATGACAAAAAATTTAATAAAGAATATTAGGGATGATTGGAAAGAAATTGGAGAAAATAGAAGGAAAAAGAAAAGGAGAGATTAAAAAGGATTGATGAAGAAGAAGAGGAAGAAGAAATTGGAGAAGGAAGAATAGAAGAATGGGATAAAGAAAATGAGATGGGAAAAATGGGAGATATATACAACGAGTTATAAGAAATTTTTGGGACGAAAATTCTTAAGAGAGGGGTACTGTTATGAATTGCCTCGACAATGACTAAGAAATATGACATGGACTGGAATCAAATCCTGGACTAGTAAAGACTTGCAGATTAAATAAGGACAAATGATGCAGAAATGTATAAGTAGTATAGCAGAATGAAGCAAGAACTCTATTGAGTTCTCTTTTAACCCTAAAAAGCTACTTGGACTAAACCCTAGTCTAGGTTCTTAAGTCAGTCACATCTCAAGGTAATCAATATTGGCTGAGATATTAAGCAGATCAACTGGTAACCACTATGTTACCATTTATTAAATTGCTAATATCTCAAAAACTGCTACAATCAATGCTTCAATTCTAGACTCGGCAGAAGCCTTCTTCATAATGCTCAGAATGAGCCTAAAATGACCTCAAGGCAATTAATATTAGTAGAGATATGAAGGCCTCAATATTTGTACATAGACTTTATTAATTACCCATAGATAGTCATCTGTCCTTTTCTTAGAACAAAGAACAGCCTGTTATGAACATCAAGTGGGACTACAACTATTATTAGCCATGGTCTAATAATGAGTGGCTAGTAAACGAGATGTTGGCAATATTAGACAAGGACATTACTATGCAATAATGCATTGAATGTCTGAGGACTCTAAGAGACAATGAACTCACAGAACAGACAGGACTCTTCGGAGAAATCTTGGACTATTCTCTTTCTATCTTTGGACTTGTGCTAAATGGGACAGCATTGGACTAACCCATTATTAGGCACTGACTCAACTTGTTACCTTCATTGCTTCTGTCACTGGACTATCACTTAACTAGTCACCTTTAGTTACAACTAGTGTTACCACATTGTAACATAGTCACAATACCTAGTTAGGATAAATACAGACCAGAAAGAGAAGAGAACAGCAAGTTCTCTCTTTTTGTATTCCTCCTTGTATTCCCATTACTTTAAGGGATTGGTACTCTTACTTGTCTTAGGACAACCTCAAGGGTGCTACTCAAAGTCTTGTTGACATCTCTCCTCCAATACAACTTCACTGAAAACCTTTACTAGATCCTTTAACAAGGAGCATGAAGATATCAAGTGTTAGATATAGGCTTTAAGTTGAAATGTATATTCAACTGTAAGGTCTAGAGTCTTAACACAGCCTCCATAAGGTTAAGTTATCACATTTTTAAGCATAAAGGCACTATCATATGTAGGACAATAGGTAGTAGCATGTGATGATCTGTCCTAGTGCACAGACCATCACTTTTCTGTATTTAAGGACCCATAGTCTGAGGATTAGGCCTCAGACTTAACAACATCTTTTGTCACTTGTCTAACTTCACATTTTTGAACTCTTTAAAGTATCAAAGCACCTATCGCAAATAGTAAGTGACCATTTGTGATACCAATTTTACCTGATGTCATTATCAGTTTCCTAAACTAGTATGTTTTATTTTTGCTAGCCTTCTCCTTATTGACCCTAATTATCAGTGTTCAATGCTTCATTTATCCCTTCATTGTAAGTTGAAATGCTTCTTCCTTGTATCTCTATACTAATTTGTGTGCTTTCTAGGTGTTGCAGTTGATACTCAATTTACTCAAAGCAAATTGTCCTTTGGACAAAAGTATGAATTCCATAATAGTGGAATCCCTCATGTTCTGTCATCTAGAGTCCAATAGGGATACTGAAGGCGATATTTTGCTAGGTGACAGAGGAGCTACCTCCCTGGGTGAAGAAATACTTCAAGAGGCAAGATGATGGATAGAAAATTCAATGTTGTTCATCCCAGTAAATGATGCTGGATGTATATGTTGAAATATCAAACAATACACTAAAATTAGTTTGTTGTTTTCTCGGTTGTCATGTTTTACATGACCCATCATTGTCACAAAAGTCTCCGCTTTGTTTGCAATCTTTGTGTCGCCGCAAAGACCCATGATTTGTTTGTCGTGCACCATCCAACTGACCATCCTCAATAAGGAATCCAAAAAAACCTTGGCATCAGCATCCACACATAAACATAAAACCAACTCGTATCAATCTGGACTAACAACAGTTACACTTCAAATTGTGTTGAAAAATTCGTCGTTATCCTCTCATCGAACATCACTTTCTGCAACAATGCCATCAACACAAT
>Ga0153964_1000142_pt1 | contig 14004 bp, 22 predicted proteins | sample TSFL048MetaG_FD_104726 | JGI IMG/M metagenome (GOLD analysis project Ga0153964, IMG submission 104726) | Attine ant fungus gardens microbial communities from Florida, USA - TSFL048 MetaG | ecosystem: Host-associated > Fungi > Mycelium > Unclassified | place: USA: Florida, Withalacochee... | reverse complement strand
GTAATTAATGAAGTCCATGTGCAAACATTGAGGTCTTCATATCTCCACTAATATTGATCACCTTGAGGTCGTTCTAGGCTCATTCTGAGCGTTATGAAGAAGGCTTCTGCTGAGCCTAGAACCAAAGCATTGATCATGGCAGTTTCCAAGATATTAGCAATTTAATAAACAGTAACATGGTAGTTACCAGTTGATCTGCTTAATATCTCAGCCATTATTGATTGCCTCGAGACGTGACTGGCATCTATCAAAAGGTCTTCTTAAGGGCTTTAAGCTGGCTTTGAGACCGTAGGAATCGTCGAAGATTTGGTAGAGATATGACCGAATGAAGTTTGTGATAATTCTGTCCTTGACAGAATTTATAGACTTACACCGGTTCCTGTCATGCTCTAGTTCCTGATGTCTCATCAATCTGCAGCTCCCTTTTCTGGGAGTAACTCCATTCCTCTCGCCGACCAAACTATTGGTTGCTTCACTTCTGGCCTCCCAAGGAGGTCGAAACGTCTCCAATTGGGGACGCCTCGCACTCCGGTGTGACTCCGTTCATCTCCACTTCTAGTGGAACTTTCGGAATTCCATGGTGTGGATCCCTCCACTGTTCCTCATGTCAACGACAACCCAGACTGGGTCGATGCTCCTAATCCTGTTCCTACTTCTGTGTTCCAAACTCCACTTGTGGCTGACCATAACCCTGTTAGCAACCAGTTAGCTGAGGCTCTCCGACAACTATCAGAAAACCTTAACAAAGGATCGGCACCCAAACTGCACCAATCGAAGGCCTGCATTCCAGACACTTTTGACAGCTCTGACCCTTACAAACTCAACCATTTCCTATTCCAATGCTGACTTTTTTTCCGTGCCAACCCTTCACAATTTTCCACCAATGAAGAAAAGATCAATTTTGCAATGACCTACCTCTCTGGTGTAGTGCAAGATTGGTTCAAAGTCACACTATAACAGGAAAACCTCGACTACATGCCCACCTGGCTCTCTATCTGGCACCTCTTTGTGGACGAACTCCGGGTTCATTTCAGACTCTCAGACCTATTAGGGGATGCCGCCAACCTCATCGACAACCTTTGTATGAAGCCAGGGGATAAGATCGCAACGTACAATGTGGAATTCATGTGGTACGCAGCACAGTTGAACTGGGGTGATTCAGTTCTATGCCATCGTTTCTACCAGGGGTTGCCAAATCGCCTCCAGGATCCGATAGCAAATCGGGAACAAGGCAAACCCAACTCCTTCCAGGCCATGTATCAACTGGCAATCACTTTTGACAATCATTATTGGGAACGGAACTGCTAACGAGATCATCTCCATAACACAGAAAAAGAAGCTGTAGACAGTCATCACTGAAAACAAGGAAGGATGACTCAGTACTCGGCCTCCTCGCAAGGCTCCGCTCCACCTTGTTCCCAAACACCCATAACTCCGCCACAAACCGCGCCCTCTCGAAGTTTCCTAAAACCCCCCAGAACATCACCTTCCATCACCAAATTGCCATCCCCATTCACTCCACATGTCGATCTCTCCGACAAATTAGGCAGAGATGGAAAATTGAACAGTAATGAGCACAAACACCGTATTGACAATAACCTTTGCCTATACTGCAGATCAAAGGACCACAAAGTAGACGGATGCCCTAGGAAACAACTGGTCAGGGCACGATTAACTACTCTGGAGGAACAAGAGACTCTGCTCTCCGAGAATCTCTTGGAAAACTAGAGCGTGGCTCCCAAGACTCAGCACAAACTGGGAGTCGCGTTGAACTTGTTTGTACAACTACGAGTCCAATGCGTCTCAATGCGTCCGCTCTTTCTGATCTGAATTCTCTTTGTATACCTCTCATATCTCCTTTGTTGTGTGCTCCAGACCATCTCCAGCCTATACCTATCCGAGCGCTGGTAGACTCCAGGTCCACACACTGTTTCTTGGACTCTGCTGTTGCTCATGAATATTTTCTGCTTATTACTCCTACTCCTCCTATGGAACTGCGCCTGTTTGATGGAACCTCGAATAATATTATCTCCAAGGTAGTATCGTTGCCTGTAAAATTCCCTTCCAGTGAATACATGACTCTTGACTTCTATGTCACTTTGCTTGATTCTTGTTGTTTGCTGGTATTAGGTCACTCTTGGCTCACCCACTACAATCCGTTGATTGACTGGGTTTCTGGGTCAATATCCTTTCGACTACCATCTCTACTCCAAAGTCCGGCTTCTGTTCCTCCTGTTAAAACCTTGGTAAATCCTCCGTTCTCTCCAGTGGAAAATCCTCTGCAGTTCATCCCATCTGAGACAATTCCGTCTAACCCCAAGCGACCTCATATCGCGATTATCAGTGCGCCAGCCCTACTCCGGGCCTCGTGCCTATCAGGCTCGAAAACATTCTCCCTCCAATTCTGTTCCACAATACAGGCCAAATCTACCACTGTCTCTGAAAAAATCGATCTCTCCGCTATTCTGGAAGAGTACCACGAGTATGCCAATGTCTTTAGCAAGTCCAAAGCAGAAACACTCGCCCCCTACTGTCCTTACAACCTCCGAATTGATCTAGAGAAAGATTCCCATCCTCCGATAGGAACCATCTACTTATTATCCAAATTTGAACAAGAAACATTAAAGGAGTTCATCGATGAAAACCTCACTAATGGATTCATCTGCTCGACGTCGTCATCCCACGGAGCACCAGTCCTGTTCATAAAGAAAAAAGATAGTTCTCTCCGGCTTTGTGTAGATTTCTGCAGACTCAATAAAATCACGAAGAAAGACCGATACCCACTTCCTCTCATCTCTAATCTCTTAGATTTCCCCTGCAAGGCTCATATTTACACCAAGATCGACCTCCGACACGCATACCACTTGGTCCGCATTGCTGAAGGAGACAAATGGAAAATCGCCTTTCGGACTCGCTATGGTGCTTTTGAATGGTCAGTGATGCTGTTTGGACTAACCAACGCCCCAGCTACCTTCTAACGCTTTATGAACAACGTGTTCTCCGATCTCCTGAATGTGTGCGTAGTAGTCTACTTGGACGACATCCTGATTTACTCCGACGACATCACGCAACACTGGAGTCACATCAAAGAAGTGCTAAAAAGACTCCGAAAAGCAGGATTGTACACGAAAGCAGAAAAATGCGAGTTCCACTCAGATTCTGTCGAGTATCTAGGCTATGTGCTATCTCCATCTGGTTTGACCATGTCTGATGCTAAAGTAAAAACCATTCAAGAGTGGCCAAAACCAAAGAATGTAAAGGACATCCAGTTGTTCTTGGGATTCGCAAACTTCTACAGATGTTTCATTTTCAACTATTCAGACATAGTCATCCCACTCACTTGTCTTACCAGAAAAGACACTCCTTGGAATTTTGATGACAAATGCAGAAAAGCAATTAAAACCCTAAAACAGGCCTTCACCTCCGCTCCTATCCTTACACATTGGGTTCTGGATGCACAACTCATCGTGAAAACCGATGCTCCAGATTATGCTCTCGCTGCTATTCTCTCCATTATGACTAAAGATAATGAGATCCATCCTGTAGCCTTCCACTCCCGGACGTTCTCTGCTCCTGAACTCAACTACGATGTCTACGACAAAGAATTACTTGCAATTTTCGAAGCCTTCAAAATCTGGCGACACTATTTAGAGGGGTCCACTTCACCAATTGACGTCATAACGGACCACAAGAACTTGGAATACTTCTTGACAACCAAAGTTCTAACTCACCGGCAAGCAAGATGGTCGGAGTACCTCTCTCAATTCAACCTCGTAATTTGTTTCTGTCCCGGATGTCTTGGCACCAAACCAGATGCACTGACTAGACAATGGGACGTCTACCCAAAAAGGGGAGATAATGGCTACGCTTCAGTGAACCCTCACAATTTCTGTCCAGTCTTTACTCAGGAACAAATTGCAGCATCTCTCCGAGCAACCATTCTCACTACTCTAACACTTCGCGCAGCTATGATATTGGATCAAAACCAACTCCACTCTGATATCCTAACAGCACTTCCCTCCGACTCTTCCATCTCCAACCATTTACTCTACCAGGAAGGACGTTGGTCAAAAGACAATGCAGGGTTCCTCAGATTTGACAACAGAATGTATGTTCTGGATAACGTCAACCTACGCCTCCGAGTTCTTCAGTATCATCACGACCATGTTCTAGCAGGACATCTGGGACAGAACAAGACACTGGAACTCATCCAGAGACATTACACCTGGCCAAATATCCGTGACGACATACAAAAGTTCTGCAAGTCTTGCGTTACCTGTATGCGGTCCAAACTATAGCACCACAGACCATACGGATCCCTCCAATAACTTCCTATTCCAGAACGCCCATGGAATTCAATTTCTATAGACTTCATCGAGAAACTCCCTTCCTCCTCCGGGTTCGACACTATCCTAGTCATAGTAGATCGACTGTCAAAACAAGCAATATTCATCCCTACCCACGACACCATCACTTCAGTGGAACTAGCATGCCTGTTTGTCACCCATGTCTTTTCAAAGCACGGAGTCCCATCTCATGTCACATCCGACCGAGGCTCTGAATTTGTCTCTCACTTCTTCCACTCCCTAGGTACCGCGCTGGATATGAGGCTTCACTTTACCAGTGGATACCATCCGGAAGCAAATGATCAAGCAGAACGGACCAACCAGACGTTGGAACAGTATCTCCGCTTATATTGCAATTACTAACAGGATAACTGGTCGGAACTATTACCTTTGGCTGAATTTGCATACAACAACGCTCCTAGTGCTACTACTGGTGTCTCTCCATTCTTTGCCAACAAAGGGTACCACCCTAACCTCATTATATACCCAGAGTGAGACATAGCTTTCTCCCATGCCCGCGACTTCATAGTCGACCTCGACGAATTATAAAGTACACTCAAAGAGGAAATTGCCAGAGCCCAAAGACAGTATCAACCCTCCGCTGACTCTCGTCGACAACAACTACCAGATTTCCAAGTCGGAGAATCAGTATTTGTCAAATCACAGTATTTCTGGACAACGCGACCATCGAAAAAACTCTCCGAGAAGTACCTTGGACCATACAAAATAATTGCTCAGCCAAGTCCACAATCCTTCACGCTCTACCTTCTAGATACCATGAGGGCCGTTTATCCCATGTTCCATGTCTCTATGCTCGAACCATCCACACCCAACGCCTTCTAGCAATGTTCTAAACCTCTGCCAATACCTGTAATCATCGATGGGAAGCCAGAATATAAAATCTCCAAAATAGTCGACTCCAAGATTGACCGCCGGAGGGCATACAAACTGCTCTATAAAGTCATATGGTTGGGATACAAAGATACCAACGACGACTCCAAATGGTTACCAGCAGTAGAACTGGAACACGCCAAAGAACTAGTAAACGATTTCCACCTCCAATATCCCGCTAAACTGGGACCATTATAACCCTGAAATACCGTCATTCCATTTCCTCGACTCCGTTTCTTTGAAATCACATCTAATTCAAAAAAAAAAAAAATTTGCATACTTGTATACATTCCGGAGTGCAGTTCCCTTTGCACTGACTTGCTTACTTGTATTCCGCTCTGCAGTTTCTGTTGCAAACTTAGATACTTGTATTTCTTCGCAAATTCCCTTGCGATCATCGATTACTTGTATTCTGCTTCATTAATTGTCACTACTCACATCCATTTTCCACCCATAGAAAGAAACAAAAAATAAAATTCAACATAATAAAAAGGAAAAACTACAAGATTCCGGTGCCAATAGAGAATGCAACCGGAGAGAGACTACCGTTCTCTTCCTCTACACCCTCCATTCTATTTTCATCTTCGTCTGTTCCGTCTATCTTCTCCTCTCTCCGTTTCCCGTTCTCCCTGTTTTCCTGTACTTTTGTCTCCTTACCCTCTGACTCCAGCCATGAAATCAAATCCTCATCGGAGTTCTGACCTCTGATACCAGCCAACGCTTCCAATGCCACAGCGATCCTCTGCACGTCCTTCCTCAATCTACTCAACTCGTCCAAACCCTCCAGTTTCTGTAAAACCTCTGATTTCCACTCCATGTCCGTCTGTTGTTTTGCTTTTCTGGCTCTTGACCTCCTGGCTGTTTCTGACTTGGCTTTTGCTCGCACTTTGTCAGTGTCAAAAGGTTTACAGGCAGCCTTGGCCTTGGCATAGGGGGCGCAGGAGGTTGCATGACTAAGAAGAAAAAATTCAGCACAAAATTAACAAGTGGAAAATTATTTACAGCAAATTTTGGGGGATGCAAAGTATCCCAAAGTCTGCACATCTCTCGCACGGACTGCCCCCACCGACGACAGATGCTCCCATCTCTCTTGCCAACTCCTCATGTTGTTGACAGGCCTCTGGAGTTTCTTTCGGAAGGTAACAAACACATTGCCTCTTGGTCAAAGGCGGAAGGTTGATAAGGTTCATCTCCTCATCAGAGAGAAGAGATGAGGGCGGCAAATAGGTCTTCATCCAATTTTTACAGCGAGCCTGTTCTATGGCAGCAACACGGTCCACTTCGAGTTGATGAGCCAGATCCTTCTGGCGTTGTTCTTTCTCCTCCTTCCGACGTTGCTCTTCTTCCACCAATTTCTGGGCCTCCTCTTCCAGTCTTGCTTTCTCGGTGGCTCTTGCTTCTTTTCTCGCTTGATGCTCTGCTCATTCTTGTTCCTCCTGTAGGTGGAGGCGACGATCAGCCTCTTGGCGACGACAAACCAATTCCTTCTCATATCGCTCATCATCTGAATCAGAGGTGTTGGAAATGGTATTAACAATTGAGGACATGGTGGTTCCAAATCTAAAGAAAAAAATTTCCCAACAAAGTATTTAAACAACATATCAGGTGATAATTATATTGCTTATACATGAGCTTCGAGGGCTCAGCCCTAAAGGGGGAGTACTATCATATTCCAGAAATATAATAATTATGTAATTTTTCTCCTAATGATTCTCCTAAAATTAATAATAGTAGGATAGCATAGTAGACTACTCTCCTCCTATTCCGGACTTACTATAAGTACTGAGTAGTACAGTGTAAATTCCGCAGTCTATAAATTAACGTCATCTGGTCCTACTCTCGTCTTGTCCACTCAGACTCCTTCAGTTAACTCTTAGGACCTTTATCCTGACAACTTCCATCACTCCGAAATACGTGACCAACTCACAACTGGAGACCAGGGCGCAACACATAAGTTGAAGCCAAGGTCGTTCAATAAGTCGTTCTCTGTTCCACTGTTCTTGACTACCCACCAGAGTCCTCCTTGTACTATTGCTAAGTAATACTTCTCTCTGACGTAGTGTCTTACTCCGTCCTGGATTGTAGTTTCTGTCTATCATTTTACCTTTTTATTCTCCCAAATTCCGTCCTTGACATCTGGCAATAGTGGTATTCGTATATCCAGAGTCAATTAACACCTTGACCTTGAGTTTTCTTCCATCTTTTGTTTTGATTGTTGGGTGTACTATAAGTTCCCTCGAATGTTCTCTCTGTTGTGAAATAACATATCAATTCTTGGTAGAACTATTTACAGTAGTTTGTCATATCATGCCTACTCCGAACCTTTGACAAAACCCTTTTGTTCTTCATTATCTAAGTTTCCCTTTTGTGAACTCCTGGTCTTCATCTGTTGAGATACTCTGTATTTTATAGCAATATGTCCTTCTTTGCTACACTTGAAACATCCTTGTGGTTTCTTCTCCTTCTTTGGTTGTTAGCAATCTTTTGCTATGTATCCAAATCTGTTACAGTTGTAACACTTGGCTTTACATCCTTGTCTGTTATTCTGTTGTTGTCCTATTTCTATTGGTTTGCCCATTCCTCCATAGATTATTCCTAAACTTGTCCTGTAGTCATAGTGGATGTTGGTCCACTTGTATCCTTGTCCTACTGTTATGATTGCTATCTTCCATTATTCTAGGCTCTTTGGGGCTTGAGTTGGTGGATATGCTATTATGGCTCTGATAATTTTCTTGTTTATATTCTTCTTTAGCAAAAATATTGCATGCTGATTGTCTGTCTGTACTTTGCTTGCTAAAGCCATAAATTCAATAAGAAAGTCTGTAATGTGTTTCTTTCCTTGTGTGAATGTTTTAATGTGCCACTCTACATCTGCTTCTTTCATCTTGTCGCTATAAACCAGTTGTAGTTCTGCCTCAAAGGCATCCCAACTTGGAGTGTCATCTCCTCCATCTATCTTGTTGAGTTTTTGTTGAGCAAATGCTCCTATAGTTCCTTCTTGGAATCTGCCTAGTACTGCAATAATCTTCTTGTCAGTATTTGTGACTTTGTTTGCCCTAAGGTAAAGTTTCATTGCTTTCCACCAGTCTTCAAATGTCTTTTTATCTCCATTGAACCATCTAGGTTCTGGGACCATGGATTTGTGGTTTACTACCTCTGTTAGTGCTGGTACTGATGCTATTCTGGTTATCAGTACTGGTATACCTGCTTATGTTCTGGACATATTTTGCTTTGGTTGTCATACTGATAGTATATCACTTAACTCATTGAGTTCTTCTTTATTGTCTGTTTTGTTGGCCTCTGATTCTGTCTCTGGTTCGTCCTGTTCTTTGGACTCTTCTTGGTACTCTGACCGTTCTTCACTGATATGAACTAAACTGAGTTATTCTTTGAGATCTTCTACTTTCTGTGCTCCGATTATATGTTTAGCAGCAATCTTTGTGATATACTGATGGCTGGTCTGCTAGTTTGCTGTCCTCCTAGTTGCAAGGTGAGTTGGTGATGCTTTACCATATATTATGACCTTGAGGAGTAACTCAGGTTACAACACTCAAGTAAAGACTTGAGAATGATATAGGAGTTGAGGAAGGAAGGGAATGATATAATTGGTAAAGCGTAAGGAATACAAAAAAGTATCTACTGTATATATACCTATGTACTATGAGTTGGAAATGAGGAATACATGTGGCAGACATGAGATTTGCTGAGTAAAGAATATATCCTACCAGTGAGGCGCTGACTAAGCCATTAGATATATGAAGTAATATGAAATAAAGAAGTGGTCCATGTGTAGAATACCTGGAGTCAATAAGGTCAATCATTACATTTTCCATCTCTTAGCATAAGTCCATTTTCTTCTCTCCACTCTTTGTCCCTTAATATTTTTACTCCTGCTCGTTTCATCTCTTCTACTACTTTTATTACTTTGTCATTCTTTGCTTCTGACTTTCTGATCTCTTCCAATAGGTCTACTCCTTCTATTATTACTTTCATCACTTGTACTGCTCTAACCTTTAACTACTCCTTTTTTAACAACATCTTGTTCTCATTGTTTCTTTCAACCCCTTTCTGCTAGTCTGGTCATCTACTTAGGCTATTGGCCTTTTCTATGCTACTTCCCAGGAACATACTTGAGTATAAAATCAAACCTTGACAGGTATAGTGCCTATCTCACTTGTCTTCAGTTTAACTTTTGACTACTCATAAAATATTCGAGGTTTTTGTGGTTGCTCCAAATCTCAAACTTATTTTGTGCTCCTTCTAGCAGGTGCCTTCATTCATCTAAGTATCTGACTATTACCAACATCTCCCTATCGTGAATTTCATAATTTCTTTCTGCCTTATCTAGCAATTTTGAGATAAAGGCTACTAGCCTCTACTTCTTATCTTTACATTTCATAGACAACACTTCTCCCATTGTGTATTCTGATGTGTCTGCCTCTACTCTCATTTTCTTGCCTAAATCCAGTGCTACTAGTACAGGTCACTTTGTGAATACCTGTTTTAACTGCTTGAATGCAATTTCCTGCTCTTCTTCCTAATTCTATTTCTCATCCTTTCTGACCAGTTTGTACATTAGTTTGGCTATCTTAGCAAAATTCTTGATAAGTTGTCTGTAATAGTTTGCTAACCCTAGAAACTTCTGCACTTCTTTGACTGTCTTTGGTCTTGGCCACTCCAGGACTTCTGCCACTTTTTTCTTCTGTATTTTAATTCCTCCTGACCCCATTACTAGCCCCAGGAACTCAATTTCTCTTACTTTCCATATGCATTTTTCTGGCTTTATGTAGAGGTTATTCTCCTCCATTCTTCTTAGTACTTCCTCAACTATCTCATTATACCTTTTCTCTTCCTCTATTTTCACTAAATTGTCCATAAACACAACTACTTCTCCTGTATTTATCAAATCTCTCAAAATATCATTTATTATGGCCTGGAAAGTTGCAGGCAAGTTTGTGAGACCAAAAAACATAACTGTGGGTTTGTATACTCCTAAGTGCATTATGAAAGCTGTCTTCCACTCATCTCCCTCTTTTATTCGTACATTGTTGTATTCCTATCTTAGGTCCATTTTTGTGAACACCCTTTGTGTTCCCATGGTGTTGATAAGGTTGGAAATTAATAGTAGGGGATAGTTGTCTTTGACTATCTCTTTGTTGAGATACTGATAGTCTTGTATCATTAATTTCTTTCTATCTTTCTTTCCTACAAAGAAGACTGGTGAAGTCTGGGGTGACTTTGAGGGTCTAATGTATTCTTTCCTTAGCTGTTCCTTCACAAATTCTCATACTTCCTTTTTTTCTTGCCTTGACATTAAATATGTCCTTTCTTTCTTTGGGACAAAATCCTCTTTTAGATTAATCATGTGATTCTATGGCTTTCTTGTCAGCATCCTTTTTAACTCCACTTTCTCAAATACTTTTAGCCACTTATGAAATTTCTGTGGCACTATCTCCTTGACCTTTTCCCTATCTAGTTCAATCTTTTTGTTAAACTTTTTTTCTATTGTCCATTCCTACTCCTCTCTATTAGCCTTTTCCATATTTTTTATTCTCTTTTCTATTTTCTTTATCCACTCTATATCTTCCTTTATTGCCAAATTTCTTTTACAAAGGAGTAGACATCTCATTATCTTTACCTCCTATCATGACTTGGCAAAATGGTTAAGTTATTTTCTATTTTTCTTTTTGTTTTCTTTTCTTTTATTTAGTTAGATCATTACTAAGGTGGAGCATGGGAAAGCATCATGTGACAATCACAAAGTCACAAAGCATGACATTGGTCACATATCAGTCACACACAAGGTCACATGTCATAGTGTAATGAGGCAAACACATGACAGGAATAACATAAGGACCATGAAAGGATGTTGTACAGCTACTATAGTAAAATATATAAGTAGTATACAAAATCAAATGGGAACTCTATCGAGTTCTCCTTGTCAACTCTGACTTGGAGTGAACTTAAGTCATTGCAGCTAGAGTCTTATACCTCCCTTATTTCCAAATTTATCTCTAGGTTGTGTGCTTATAACCAAGGTATTCCTAGTATCACCTCTGTCTTTCTCAAATTACACACATCCATTCTTATTCTTTCCATATGATTTTTGTAGAAGACATTGACTTTTACTTGATGCATGATACTTTCTCTACTATTTTCTGTTCCATCCACATTTTTTACTTTTAACAACCTTTCTAGTTTTGTCATTTTGAAACTGTGTCTCTTTGCCATTTCTCTGTCTATAAACATCCCTATGGTACCACTATCCAAGAGTGCTTTGACCATTACACCTTCATGAATATCTATTTTCTCTATCCTAATGTCCAGCCACACTTCTCTTAGGATTTTAAATGTTTTTCTGACATCCACATTACCTTTGTCTATTTGAAATCATCCCCTGTTCTCTGTTCTCTTCCATATGGCATCCCTTTTCTCCATATCATTTGCACTCTACATACATCACTATAACCTCCTCCATATACTACCCCAACTCTAATAGGCATGCCTTGTCAGGAATACCTTCTCCACAGTACTCCTATATCTTTTGTCATAAGACATGCACTAGACTTCTCTTCCACCTTTCTTGCTACACTCCTTGTGGTCTAACCACACATGCCACTTCTTTCTCTTCTATTCTCCTTAACTCCTTTTGCTGTGCTTTTTGTGGCTTAGCCACATGTGCTACCCTTCTCTCCTCTTCCCCTTTTTCCATCTTTCTCCATAACAGACATTCTTTACACTTATGCCTCTTCTCTCTACACTTATAACATTCTGCTTTCTATTGCTTTTTTTTTGTCTCCTGGCTCCTCAACTCCACTCTACACTTCATTACTCTGCTTGCTAGTATTTCAAATTTGTTTTGGGGTTTTGGTTTCCCCTTTTCTTTCCCCTTCTTCAGTATTGGGCTCAGTGTCTAAACCTCCCACACTTTCAGCATTCTCTTTCTTATTTTTCTTTTAACTTTGTCCTTAGTGAAGCAAGAGCATGCTTTTCTTTGAGCAAACTACTCATGATGTTATGATATTGTTGTTGAGACATTGTGACAATATCTTAAGGATATAAATAGAATGTTAAATCTCGCTATTTACTGTTACATCTGCTAGAGCACAAGATCTAGCCAAATGCCTACTTCCCTACTGACTACCCTAATACTAGGGTTATACTATCACCTCAATAGGGAGAATCCCTAATCTAGACAGCCCTTTAAGAGATAACTGTCACTCCTCTGCATATACCACTCATAATGGAGTGCAGCATAAGATTTATATTAAGAAGATATAACTACTAGATACCACCTAGTTGACAGGTCAGGTCTTGAGTATGATACCTGGGTTTGGTACCACACTGCCACTGATAGTTCCTAACTGACTATCAAGTCCCCTTAAGCCAAGGGCCTAGCTATATATGAAAGTAACTGGTGATTGTAATGAGATAAGAGATTGGACAGAGTTTGAAGTGAATAATGTCTGGAGGTTGGTATTGAGTTCTTCTGTCAGTGACTGACTTAAGACCTTAGCCTAGGGTTTAGACCAAGGAGCTCTTCAGGGTTAGAAGAGAACTCAATAGAGTCCTTGTTTCATTCTGTTACACTACTTATACATTTTTGCACTATTTGTCCTTATTTATCCTACAAGTCCCTACTAGTCCAGGGTTTAATTCTAGTCTATATTCTATTTCTTAGTCATAGTCAAGGTGACTCATGACAGAACTCTATCAAGTTCTTCTTGTCAACTCAGACTTGGAGAGTAATTAAGTTGTCTAGGCTAAGTTGTTACACCAGAACTCAATACTACTTCTAGAGCACTGTTCACCTTGGACCCTACTCATCTTTTATCTCATTCAAATCAACCCTCAGCTGGTGGTCATCACAATTACTAGTCATCTTCATACATAGCTGGGCCCTTGGCTTAAGGGAACTTTACTGTCAGTTAGGGACAGTGGATGGAAGAGTGGTACCAAACTTAGGTATTATTTCTAAGACCTGACCTTACAAACAAGTAGTATTTAATAGTTACTTGTACCTTTCTCAGTATAAACTTTGTGCTACAAGTGCCCTTGTTATCTGTTTATGCAGAGAATTGATGGTTACTCCTCAGAGGTTGTCTAGAGTAGGGATCTTCTCCATAGAGTGATAGCCAAAGTATTATTAGGGCAGTAGTTAGTAGGGCAGTAGACACCTGGCTGGGTAAAGATCTTGTGCTCTAGCAGACATAGTTATAAATAGCAAGAATTAATATTATTTCCATACCCTTGCAGAGACATAGCACCATATCTTTGTAACAATACAATTTATTAATAAGCAACTTGCTCAAAGAAAAATGTGTCCTCACTAAAACTGAGAGAAGAACTTGAAGGGAAAAGGGAGAAGTTGTGTAAAAGTTGCAGAGAGTTTGGGTACCTGAACCATAACTGCAGGAATAAGAAGAAAGGAGAGAAGGGGACTATTGCTTCCCAGAATAAATTTGAAGTATTATTGAGTAGGGTAATACAATGTGAAGTGAGTGAGAGAATAATAAGGAGATAGGAGATAGTGGAGGTAGAACATTTTAAGTGCAGAGAGAAGAGACACAAGTGTAGAGAGTATCCTCTTTGGAAGGGAGAAAGGAAGATGTGAGTAGTAGAAAAAGTGGCATGTATTATCATAATGTGGCAAAATAGCTAAGTTATTTTCTATTTTCCTTTCTGCTTTCTTTTCTTTTATTTAGTTAGATCATTACTAAGGTGAATTGTGGGAAAGTATCACATGACAGTCACAGAGTCACAAAGG
>Ga0153964_1000141_pt1 | contig 14013 bp, 14 predicted proteins | sample TSFL048MetaG_FD_104726 | JGI IMG/M metagenome (GOLD analysis project Ga0153964, IMG submission 104726) | Attine ant fungus gardens microbial communities from Florida, USA - TSFL048 MetaG | ecosystem: Host-associated > Fungi > Mycelium > Unclassified | place: USA: Florida, Withalacochee... | reverse complement strand
GATCTGCTTAATATCTCGGCCATTATTGATTGCCTCGAGACGTGACTGGCATCGATTGAAAGGTCTTCTTAAGGGCTTTAAGCTGGCTTTGAGACCGTGGGAATAGTCGAAGAATTGATGGAGATATGACCGAATGAAGTTTATGACACTAAGATTGCATCATATCCCTGAGCTAGCAGTAGTTTTGTAATGAAGTCTGCTGAAATATGACTCCATGGTTTCTCCAGGATTGCATTAGGCATCAGCTTTCCTACTGGTACTTTACTTTGGTTCTTGTATCTTTGACATACATCGTATCTGTCCATATATCTCTTTACTTCCTTCATTACTCCTAGCCACCAATAGTTTCTGGTGACCAATTCTGTTGTCTTCCATCTTCCTCTGTGCTCTCCTACTGGGATATCATGATACAATCGTATTACCTCCTCTCTGAGTTTCCCTTTTGGCATATATATCCTTTTTTTCTTCAGTACTACTCTATCCTCTATTTTCCACTCTTTGTCTCTTAGTGTTTTTGCCTTCTTTAGCTCTTCCACCACTTTTACCACTCTTTTATCTCCCTCTTGTGCCCTTTTTATTCTTTCCCTCAAGTTTTCTTCCTCTACTAACATTTTTACTCTTCTAACCTATTCAGGTTTTATTAATGTTCGGTCCTCGTTATCTCTCTCCACCCCTTTCTGCCAATCCAGTCTCCTACTTAGTCCATCTGCCTTTCCCATATTTTTCCCTGGAACATGTTTTAGAGTAAAGTTGAATCTTGAGAGGTATAATGTCTATCTCACTTGTCTGTGGTTTAGCTTTTGGCTCATCATAAAATACTAGAGGTTTTTGTAGTCCATCTAGATTTTGAATTCCAGTTTTGCTCCCTCCAGATAGTGCCTCCATATCTCAAAACACCTGATGACTGCCAACATCTCTTTGTTATGGATTTCGTAGTTTTGCTCTGTAGCATTTAATAGTTTAGAGATAAAGACTACTGGTCTCTACTTGCTATCTTTGCATTTTGTTGATAGCACCCCTTCCATTGCATAATCTAAAGCATCTACCTCTACTCTCATTTCTCTATCAATGTCCAGGATCACTAGGATGGGTTCTGTTATGAACACTTTCTTGAGTTTCCCAAGCACCTCTTCTTGCTCCTTTTCCCACTTCCATTTCTGCTCCTTTCTAACCAACATGTGGAGTGGTGTGGCTATCTTGGTGAAGTTTTTTTATGAACCTTCTGTAGTAGTTAGCTAATCCTAAGAACTTTTGCACCTCCTTAACATTTTTGGGTATCAGCTAGTTTAGTACTCCTTCTACTTTCTCTTTCTGTATCTCGACTCCTTTCAGACCAATTATTACTCCTAGAAATTCTACTTCCCTTACTTTCCATCTATACTTTTCTGGTTTCACAAACAGATCGTTCTCCTCTAGTTTTCTTAGCACTTCTTTAACCAACTCGTCATGTCCTTCTTCTGTATTGGTGGCTACTAAGATGTTGTCAATAAAGGTGGTAGTATCTCCTTGGTTTATGAGATCCTAAAATAAGTCATTTATCATCATTTGAAAGATAGTGGGGGAGTTTGTTAACCCAAAGTACATGACTGTGGGTTTATAGGCTCCAATATGTGTTGTGAATACTGCCTTCTATTTGTCTCCTTCCTTTATTCTGACATTGTTATAGCCCCATCTTAGGTCTAACTTGGTAAACACCTTCCTCTTTCTAACCCCATCCAGTATATCTGCTATTAGAGGGAGTGGATATCTGTTCTTTATTGTCCACTAGTTTATATGGCAATAGTCTTGTACCATTCTTCTTTTTTTGCTACAAAGTGTACTAGCAATTTTTGGGGTGACTTAGAGGGTTAGATATACCCTTTTCTTAGTTGGTCCTCTATGAACGCTTTCACTTCCTCCCTTTCCTCTCTTGACAATAAATATACCTTCTCTTTCTTCAGTGTAAACTCTTTCTTCAATTCAATCACATGGTCCCAGGTCTTTCGCACTGGCATTCTTTCTGACTCTTTCTTCCCAAATACTCTCTTCCATTTCTAGAATCTTTTTGGCATCAACTTCTTTAGAATCTTCTTGTCTTCATCCTTTTCTATCCTTTTTACTTTTTTCTCCTTCCTTTCTTCTTGCTTTTTTTTTCCACAGATAGGTAGATACCTTGTCATTTTTACTTCTTTCTTTTCCCAATCTATTTTAGGATTATGGGCTACTAACCATGGCATTCCTAATATAACCTCTGTCTTCCCCAGATTACATATGTCCATTCTGACTCTTTCTACATGTCCTTTGAAGAACATGTTGCACTCTACCTGGTATGTTATTGCCCCTTCCATGTTTACTGTCCTATTCACATTTTTGACTAATAGGGGGTTCTTTATCCTCTCCATTTTGAATCCTTTTTCTTTTGCAAAGGTAGTATCCATGAACAGACCTGTTGCTCCACTATCTAATAATGCTTTCACTGCCACCCCTTCATGGCTTTCTAGCTTCTCCAGTCCTACTTTCATCTATACTTCTCTTAGTGGCCGTAATGTGCGCCACACATCTCTTACTCTCTCAGTGTTTTTGGAAAAATTTAATTTATTGCCTAGTTTTTCTGGGCACAGTATATTGTATTTATTGTTGGAGGCCAGTCAGGAGCTCACTGTCCTCTATTTTCTTTTGCTAACTCTTGTGGCGTCTCTACTACTCTTGCTTTATTTCTCTCCCAACAGTTTCGGGCCATATGGCCAAACTTCTCACAATGATAACATGTTCTATTCCCTCCTCTCCCTCTATCAATGTCCATTGCATTTAGGTCTCTCCATGGACCCAATTGGTTTCCTTTTCTGTTTGACAAATTTCCTCTCCTATTTCCCACACTCGTATATTGGGCTCCTGTTCTCTAGGTTATTTGTCCTCCTTTTCCTCCATACAATCCTCCTCCATAACCTCCTCTTTGCTATGCATTTCCCCCTGGGTACACTATATTCCTCCCCAACATTCTTTCCTCTACCCTACTCTGCCTTTGATTCTTATCTAACCTCACTACTCTTTCTTGCTACTCTCCTATGGTAGACGGCGGTTTTTCTGCCTTTACTAATTTTCTCCTGATGGCCACATTGAGGCCTCTCTTGAACTCTTCAATGAGGGGTCAGTCCTCATAGCTACTCTTCTTGGTGACCTTTTTGAATTCTTAGACGTACTTATCACACGTCCTTTCTTTCTGCTCTATCATTCTTAGCTGCTCAATCTTTCTCTCTTTCTCCAACGTCCTCTCAAAATCATTTCTAATTTTTGAAAACAGCTGCTCAACTGTTTCTATCTCTGACTCTCCTTTTGCCAACTTGTCCAACAAGTTGTCCTTCTACATCTCTGTCACTCCTCTCTATACATATAATAATACCTAGGCTACCTGGGTTGTTGCTGCCTCCTCCATCATTTTTATTCTAATATACAGACAAGCTGCATTGATGAATATGCTCACCTCCTCCATCTTTTCACAGAACACTTGAGGTCTTGCAGCCTCTACTCAGCTCCCCTGCTGTTGGAGGAGCATGGTGCTGATCTGCTGTTGCAGGGTGGCGATCATTGCAAGGAGTTGTTCCTTGTGGGTTGGTAGTAGTTATTGGTGAGGGGCAGGTACCTAGGAGGGTTTCCCCCCTTGTTGTTGTTGTTGTTGTTGTTGTGACATTTCATATGTCAGTGATAGTGATGGTGAAGGTGATGGTAAAGTAGATAATGATTTGTACTCTGAGAACTCTTGATCTAGGGTGACTAACTAAGACTATATCCAACAGGGAGCAAGATCTTCTCCTATCTGGACTCCTACTGCCTTACTGACTACTGCTCTAATCAAATGGTAAACGATTGCCTCTAAGAAGAGAACCCCTAAGCTAAGTAGCTTCCTAAAGAATAACTACCAATCTCCTACATGTATCACTCACAATAGAGTATAGCATAGAGTTTATACTGAGAAGAATATAGTAAACAGGCCCAATTATGAGGTTAGGACTCAAACAAGATACCTGGACTTGGTACCCAGTCTCCTCCCTCAGTCCCTAATTGACTGAGAAGTCCCCTTTACAGCTAGGGCCTGCTATCCAAAATGCTTGTGAGTACTGTGTTCACTAGTGAAAGTAAGTAGATAGTGAGATCGCGAGGTATGAGGTCACCATTGGGAATCGAGTTCTTATGTTATTGATAGACTGTGATAGTCCTTAGTGATCACCCAAGGTAGATGTTTAAGAAGAACTCGATGGAGTTCTTTGTTGGATTACTTCTTTACTTATACTACTTTACAAGTGGCTGTACACTAATAGTTCATGATCATATGTCCTTTCAGAATGTTCTACAATCACATGACAAGGTCATGTGATATGATTACCTAAGTTCCCATACTATTTATATCTTGTCTTTGTTGTATGACTTGATATTGTGGATTAAGTATTTGAATGTATGGGAAATTATTTTTTTTTGGGGGCTCTCATAACAGTCTCCTTGAGATCTATAGCATAATCCCAAGTTTTCCTAGTTGGTATTCTCTCTAACTCTATCTTTCCAAACACCTTCTTCCACTTCAAAAATCTTTTTGGAACCATTTTCTTAATTTTCCTATGGTTCTCCTTTATCTCTTTTTCCTTTCCCCAATCTTTTTTATTATCTATTGCCCATCTGATGATTTTCTCTTCCTCTAGGATTACTATCCTTTTGACTTTCTCTTTCTTTGGACTCCTTCCACTACATAGGGGTAGACATCTTGTCATTTTGACTTCCCCAGTTTTCCAATTTATCTTTGGGTTATATACTACTAACCATAGTATTCCCAGAATCACTTCTGTCTTTCCTAAGTTGCACATATTCATTCTTATTCCTTTTACATGACCTTTATAATACACATTACACTCTACTTGGTATGTAATGGCCTCTCTACTATTATTTGTTCCATCTATATTTCTGACAGCTATTAGTCTTTCTAGTTTTTGCAGCCTAAACCCATATTTTGCTGCCATTCTCTTATCCATAAACATCCCTGTTGTACCACTATCCAAGAGCGCTTTTACTATTATACCTTTATGTGTGTCTATTTTCTCTATCCCAATATTTAACTACACCTCTTTTAGCATTTTGAAGGTTCTCCTAATCTCCTTTCAGCTACCCCCTTCTTTTGCTATGCTTTTTGACTCTCCTGGTTGTGTGCTACCTTGCTACACTTTTGTCTCTTTGGACCATGCTGCCTTTCTTATACACCTATACTATCTTTGCCTGTCCTTGATTATCCCTTACCTTCTATTTTCCTTCACATGACACCCCTTCTCTCCATACCTTTTACACTGTACGTATATCACTATTACTTCTTTTGTGTACTATCCTAACTCTAGTAGGTGTGCTTCTTCTAGCACCCCCTTACCACAATGCTTCTCTGCTCTCCTCCTCAACTCTACTACTAAACTCCTCCTCCATCCTTGTTGTGCCTCTTGTGGCTCAGCCACATGCGCTGTCTCTTCTTCCTTTGTCCTCCTCAACCTTCTTTTCTATGCTTCTCCCTTCACAGGACATACCAGTCTCTCTTCTTGCTGTACCTTTTGTAGCCTTGCCACACATGCTGTCTTTTCCTTTCTCACCTATAATGGGCACTTCCTACATTTATGCCCTTTCTCCCTATACTTAAAACACTCAACCTCTACTACTTCCACTCTCCTTATCATGCTCTCTTCTACTCCACACTGCATTCCTCTACTCTTTAATATCTCAAACTTATTTTGGGAAATGATTGTCCCCTTCTCTCCTCTTCTTTTGTTCCTGTAATTTTGGGCCAGGTATCTGAATCCTTTGTAACATCAACATAGTTTTTCCCTCCTTCCTTTAAGTTCTACTCTCAGTTTGGTAAGGGCATGTTTCTCTTTGAGCAAGCTGCTCATTAATGAATGGTATTGTTCTTGAGACATTATAATAATGTCTCAGGGTATGGCTTTAATAGTTTTGATCTTACTAGTTATTATGTCTGCTGGGGTGCAAGATCTTCACCCAACCAGAGTCCTACTGCCCTAATAGACTATCACTAAATGGATGGGATCTCTAATCTAGACAGCCTTCTAGAAGTAACTGTCACTTCTCTATATGTACCACTTACAATGGAGTGCAGTACAAGGTTTATACTATAAAAGCTATACTACTTAACATGACTCAATTATAAGGTCAGGTCTCAAACACAATACCTGAGCTTGGTACTGTGTCTTTACCTGCAGTCCCTAACTGACTACAAAGTCCCTTTAAGCCAAGGGCCCAGCTATGTATGGAGATAGTTACTGATCGCAATGATCAGCAGCCAAGGGTTGATTAAATGAAATAAGAGTTTGAGCAAGGTCCAAGGTAGATAGTACTCAGATGTGAATTGAGTTCTAGTGTCAGTGAGCCAACTCCTGAGCCAGAATAAAGCCAACTGCTCTTTATCAGTGTTTGACAAAGAGAACTCAATAGAGTTCCTGTTAAATTTTCTATACTATATATACAATTTGTCAGCGTCTAAAGTCTGATGACTGGAATTAAGCCAACTGTCTCTTTGTTCAGAGTTTGACAAAGAGAACTCAATGGAGTTCTCACTCATTTCTCTACTACTTATACACTTTACTACTGTGGCTATGCACTTGCTCTCCCATGGTCCTCATGTTACTCTCGTCATGTGACCCAATGTGACTGTGACTGTGACATGACCATTTGTGACCCTCCATCACACCAATTGTGACATTGTGACAAAGTCATGTGATACTTTCCTGTGCTCCATCTTGTAGTTGTAAATAAGAAAAGAAAAAAAAAAAGAAATATAAATAATGACTTAGCCAATTTGCCAAGTCATGACACAATTACTATGTGGCTATGCTCTTTGACTCCCATGGTCTCCTGACTTCTTTGTCACATGTTGTGACTGTGACTATGACCTTTCTGTGACTGCTGTCATGCCTTTGTGATTTTGTGACTTGTCATGTAATATCTTTCTATACTCTACCTTAGTAATAAAAGAAAAGAAAAGGAAAAGAAATATTAAATAATAACTTAGCTATTTTGCTAAGTCATGACACACAGACTATTATTGAAAGAGAGCAAAGTGGACTAACTTCAACATAACCTTAATAATATAGAATTAGTAGAGGATTCTAAATGGGCTAGAGATCTAGATTGTCATGTATATGTAGAGCAGGAATGAAGTAACCTGGAGTAGAACAGAGTTACTCTGGAGAAAAAGGGGATCAACAACAAAAATTAGGGAACAACCTTGGCCTTAGCTCATGCACTGTGCCTCGACCTACTGTCACATGTAGTTGTGTATTTCAGAAGAACTGAATTGTTGCCAGGAGTTTAGGAGAGGAATGGTATATAGATTGATAGGAGTGAGAATAGAATACATAAGAGATGTTAATCTATGAACTAAGGAACTAGGATATAACTAATGGAGTACTTATACTAAGTCTAGAATAGGAGGAGTACAATTAACTAGTCTACATCATAATCCTATAGGAGTAGACAACAGAAGTTCAGGAGCAAAATTTAGTAATAAATAAAATATAAAAGAAATTATTTTTATTAAATTATTATTTTCTGTCATATGATATAGATGAAAACCTTGTTATATATTACTTATACAACTACTACATAGTTTGTGTGCTACTTTCCCACACTTGTTATGTGACTCCATTATGTGATATCACACTGACCCTGTGACTGTGACTTGGTCATGTGATACTTTCCTATACTTCTTCCTTATATAGTAAGTTCAAATAAGAAAAGAAAAGAATAATGACTTTAGCCATTTTGCTAAGTCATAATATATTGTTATAATTAACCTCATTTCATATAGGTATTCTTCATGAAGTTACTACACAGACTGCTTCTTTTATTTAGGTTACCTCAATTATACAATGGCTTAGTTAGCACCTTACTGGTAAAGAATATTCTTTACTCAGCAGACCTTATGTTTGTCACACACTTACCTCTCCTTTACCTTATAATACATAGGTATATATACAGTAGATACTCTTCTGTATTCCTTATGCTTTACCAATTGTATCATTCCCTTCTTTCCTCTACTTGTCATGACTTGGCAAAATGACTAAGTCATTATTTTTTTTCTTTTCTTTATGGACTTATTATACAAGAAAGAAGTATAGGAAAGTGTCACATCACAAGATGTCACAGGTCATATCATGTGATGGAGTCACATGATGAGTGTGGGAAAGTAGCACACAGACCATGTAGTAGTTGTATAAGTAGTGTACAGGAATTTAACAAGGACTCTATTGAGTTCTCCTTGTTAACTTGGATAAGGAGTAGAATTAAGTGCTCACCACTAAGTCTTACACTACTCTCACTTCATCCTTGAGTCTTCACTTGAGTGTTGCAACCTGAGTTACTCCTTAAGATTATAACAATTGTATATGTATGTGACAGTGGACTTGAGATTGATTTTTCTTATGATTTGAGAGATGAAGAAATAAGTTAGAAAGAAGAACCTCATAGACTATTGCAGGAAGGGAGTATAGAAACCTTCTAGACAACACTATACACTATTCTACAGACTATTGTAGAAAAGGAAGCATAACAGACTGACTACAACACAAACTCAATAACATAATGTTACAGAAAGTAGACAAACTTTAACTTCATAGACTGTTGGAGGAAGGGAGCATAGCAGACTAACTTCAACAATACAGAATTAGTAGAGGGATCAAGCCAGGCCAGAGGCCTGGATGAAAACCTTGTGTCTATGTATTGCCCATCACCTTGAGCTAGTTTCATCTTCCAGGAACTTGCTAGACACACACACATGTTCAGAAATCAAAGATTCTTTTATTTAGTTATGTGTTATCTCATCCCTTTCTTTTACATGGCCCTTTGTATGTTCAACAATCCCCAAAGCTCCACAGCATAGTTGACCTCTTGAAAGACATTAATTGGTCAGGACCACAGATTTTATTTGGTCCAGGGGATGCATAGCATCTGTCCATCCTTCGGCCATTGCATCTGTGGTGGTGTGGTTGCCCCAGACACTGATGTGTATCCTCTTTTTCGTGCTGCACGGTGAATATCATTCCACAGGAATCACTAAGATTCAAAATTCACTGACTGCTGGGAATTGCTGTTCATAACTCTTCTCGCCGCTGTTTTTCTCATTTTTCTAGTCATCTCGAATCCCGTTCCCGGATGAATTCAAGTACCTGGTTATGCACGTTCTCCATTTTGATGGCTGTCATGGTGGTCAATCCTCTTCTCAGCGCTCTCACTGCCCATGTTGGTTTTTGGTTTTCATGGCAACATGTGCATCTTCATCTTTCGGAAGTCTTCATCGTGTCAGAGAAGAGACAGATCGCTGGCATCGAAATCAATTGGTGGGGTTTGCGTGTGGTTACAGCATGTTGCACCTTTCTTGTCCTCGTCTTGGGTGAAGAAGGCCGGGTTATTATCAGACACCTTCGAGAAGGTGCGAAGAAGATATCACTGGGTGTTCCTTCCCTCGCTCCTCGGTAATTTACACCATGCGATTTCCGGCTTCGATTAACTTCGTCCCTCAAACAGGCCCTGCCATGGAGACAAGACGCTAGGACACCGAAGTTCATTCTCTCCTCCATCTGATGATTTGTCTTATAAGCACCCTACAGCACATGAGATCTGGTTGGGAGGACGATTAAAGCCTTCCTTTTTTGAAAGATTAAGTTCAACTTGGAACAAGGGTGGAGCTCGAGTCCCCTTGCTCATGGATCTTAGTCCTGGCACACGCTTTCGAGCCGATGATTTTCTCCTCGAGGCCTCACTGGCTTACCTTGGTCCGAGAATGGCGAATTTTCTCAGGTCCAGCACCTCCATAGTTCTCCCCTCACCAGCTTACTGTAAACTAGAGAAGAAATACGGAACCGATCGGCTCTTTCTTGTCAGTGATTTTGTTATGTGCATCTCCATAATAAGATTTCGGTCGAATTTATCCTTAAACGCATCGAGTTTGTCCCCCAGTCCAACTGTTTTCACCTTTTGAGGGTCAACAAAGAGTACTTGACTGACACCAATTAATCAGTCCTGAACGCATTCAGATGGATCAGAACATACATATCTAGCTACACACATCTAGCTTTCAGCCATTTCTGGATGAAGTTGACCACTTCTTCATGATGATGGGAAATTCTCTAACAGTACGACACAGTTGGTCTAAGATTGGAACTTCATTGAGCCCGTTGAGCTGGCCAGAGAGCACTTGGATGGTCTTTGCAAGGCTTTTCATGGCTTCATGAGATTCTTCTTGAGTCTTTGAATGCTGCCAAAACTATCAACAATGTTATAAATGTTGAAAAAGAAAAGGAGGTAGCTTTGTAAACAACCTGAATACAAGAGAATACAGGGTGGGCAACGGGTTTCAGCTGCTTCATGTCAGACAATATATGGACATACCAGTCAAACCATCAACTACCTTGCTAGCTGTGGTCTCTAAATCAATCAACATTCCAGCAACATCGCTTGCAGAAGCATAACAGACTGTAATTCGTTCAACTCTACCACCATTTTCTCGATCTGTGGGTCTAGCGTGTTCAGATCAATGTCGCGAACCTACGATTGTATTTGAAGAGGAAATCGACATGACAGCAATAATGATAGCGCACCACGATGAGTTCAAATGACTTGTACCAGAAGCGCTTCGACTGGATTTTCCATTACTTCGGCTGTTGTAGAGACTGGGTGGGAGGGATGTTATCAGGCGAAGAACAAAGTTGTGACACAGGAGTGATCGAAGCATTGTCCCAAGAATTGAACGGGTGGAAACTTGACACAGACATCAACACTGAGCATAGAATGTACAGAAAACCCAGTATAAGCGTTACTTGAATCGAGTAGCCGTTTGAGTATCTTCGAAGACAAGTATGGTGAGATTTACCTTGTCGGATCACATGACAACGAACTAAGTTCTTCATTTGACTGAGTCCATCTTTGTGCACACAATATTCAAAATCATGTCTAATCTACTTTGCACAATCTGTCATCAAACAGCTTCTTATGAAAAGTTCTTAGCCCAACGCTGCGGTACGGCAAACCTGCACTCAGCATGAAGTGGTGAACTAATTGATGTGATAGGTCACGTATTCTGCCGAGATTGTATGATTCATCTAAATCGCGAACGAAAATGCCCCACATGTCGGCACAAGTGGGGGTCAACAGCTCCGTTTCGGCTGTACCTCAATTTTCCGGAATCCGACAGGTTTTGTCAAACTCTTCATCACTTAGAAAACATAGACAAAAGCTCCTCGGCATTTCTCTTGGAGCGGATGAGTGGAGTTCTCAAAGGCTTGGTGGAAAATCCTGAAAATCTCATAAGCCATGACACAGCGGTGCGTATCTAGCCCAAGCCTATACCAAATAGGCGCCAATCCAGAGCTCTCAATAATGTTCACAGGCTCATCTGCTCGAGGCAGCTCTTCGACTCGAACAACGAGTCGTACCTATAGCTTCTGAACTTGAACAAACTCGTCAGGAGAATGAGGCATTGCATCAACAGCTCAAGGACACGGATGCACAACTCAAGTCCAAAGAAGTCTTCGGTGAAGCATTGACCGCTAACCTGGAACAGTTGAATCGGACTGTCATGGCGCACGAAGCTACTATCATTACTATACGCAACGAACTGGCCCATGAAAAGCAGAAACGACAGTCTAAACAAGACACGAGTCGACGGCTTTCTCATTCTCTCCACAGGAAGCAAGAAGAAGTCAAAACGAAGGCACACGAAATACTCAGCCTTAAATCTGAGATCGAGGAACATAAGAAGCAGGTGCATTTGACAGGTCTCCTTCATCAACAGCTCACCTAGATCAAATATTACAGATGCGTTTAATGAAATCCAAACTTCGCGTACTCACAAAGCTTACGAGGCCACGAGACATTAAGGATGAAAGTGCAGACAACTCACTGATTGTTGAGTAACACTTCCAGTAAGTCGCCATTTTCACTCAAACTGTATTTCAGGTCCCCAGAGATCTAAATATCCGATTTTAGCAGTTGCAGTGGAATCATAGGACACTTTCAATTGCAAAGCACAAGAAGACTTATACGTGTATACGATAGGCAACATGTCCCATCCAAACTTCTGCATAGGTCCCAATCACATGCATCGCTCTTTCTGGACCAACGCCTGATTGACTTCCATGCTTAGGGTCCACATTGTAGATGAAAGCCCCTACGACACATGCATCGTCCTGTTGTGTTGAGGCAGGCAACTTCCTAATGAGTTCAATGGTCTCCATTCAGGCGGCAGACAATCCTTTTCACCTGGAAATTTTCCACGGGAGAAAGAGGTTACCGGTCAGGTACTCTTCGAGACGCTCGGAAAGCGTCATGATGTCGAGATATCACTGTCCCACCCGACCAAGCATAGGCCGCAACTTAATATCGCAACCCTACACGTTCTGGTTCTAAAAGTATGTCATCGAAGACCAAGACCCCGAGAAGGTCACACGAAGAAAGAGATCCACTGGTCTGGGCCCTTGAAGGCGTTCCTCATCGATCCACATTTCTTTCCTGTATTTTATGGGATAGAGGAGGTTGTTGGTAATGCCTAAGTGGGTGAGAACAAGTATGAAACTGTTATGGACGGGAATTGGAGGTCGAACATGGCGAGTATCGACGTCGCCAATATAGTCAACATGCCCTTCGCGAACGCCTGTAAAGACAACAGGTGATTCAATCCTGGGATCCAGTCTCCCGCTATAGACAAATTTTTCTGTTCCAACGCCGGACATTTCATATCAATCTCGTTCGGAAGAAATACATTTGATGCAACCAACTCGCTGTTGTTCACATTGCATTCGAATGAATCTTGTATAAGATTCGGCTTGCCACCTCAAATAAGAAAATGGAAGAGAGGTCTCATGTCTGGATTTTGAACAAAACAGGCGAACGTGTGGCCAAAGACAATGACACGACCCCTAAAAGCATAACCGACGAGTTCCTTCATGATCCAGGTCCGTCGGACCTGGATCCGTCACAAAAACTCCATGTAGATTGGGCGAAGATGAAACTTCCTTTGCCTTTGCTTCCGACATAATCTTCCTGATATCCATTTGAAAGGCCTCGATGAACGACATACAGATGTTGTTAGCAGCGTTTTCGTACTCAAGTGTGAACTGCTTGATGAAACGTCCGTTTTGAGGTGGAACTGGTGTTGTGGTATCATGAGAAGCACTAGAAGTTTGGGGCGAAGGTGAATCTGGCGGTGAGGAGACGATGGGCAGTGGGCTCTTCTTATGGATGTATCTAGCAGGCCTCGCATGGCTAGAATTGTTTTAGCCGAACCGTCTTCAGCGCTGACATAGAGCAGGTAAAAAGACGTCAGACTATATGTGCGATGATTCGTTTGCCTTGTATAATGTCGTTGTACATGTAATTCATGCTGTCATTATTGTGGCCATATCGAATCAATATAACTGAGCTGGCTAGACTTAGTATCCAACCCTCAGTGAGAACTAGGATCGAAGATAAGGTATGTTCCAAATACCTCGATAGTAATGCATTTAAACTGCCTATAATACCAACTAGGTCGTCACATATCAAACCCAATGTTGACAGGTTCTCTTGGATAGCTCGTGACCTCGGGTATCCTGATATCTCACCCAAAACGCACAGTCTGTCATCTCAACATCCCAGGAATATATTCAAATAAGCTCTCAATTCAGAGCCTGACCTACATTCTATGCCAAATAACAAAGCAAAAACACAAAATCTGTCGTCCTATCTACTCAGAACGCTGGTCCTATTGCGCAGAAAGAAGCGTGACGTTATGACTTACGACGCCTCAGACGCCTCTCGTACTGAACGCCTCGAAATGCATACAGGTTTTCATGTTAACTGCTGTTTGAAATATACATTCATTGCAAAAAAAAGGATACAAGATTTTCTGGTTCCCACAGTATCTGCCGCTTGAAGACGCACGAACTAAAAAGGATAGGCAGTTGATTTCGAGGACTTCGACATCTCTTCTTGACTGTCATCCATTCTGATCGAGGTTGT
>Ga0153964_1000139_pt1 | contig 14025 bp, 17 predicted proteins | sample TSFL048MetaG_FD_104726 | JGI IMG/M metagenome (GOLD analysis project Ga0153964, IMG submission 104726) | Attine ant fungus gardens microbial communities from Florida, USA - TSFL048 MetaG | ecosystem: Host-associated > Fungi > Mycelium > Unclassified | place: USA: Florida, Withalacochee... | reverse complement strand
TAAGAAAAGGACAGATGACTATCTATGGGTAATTAATGAAGTCCATGTGCAAACATTGAGGCCTTCATATCTCCATGGATACTGATTGCCTTGAGGTCATTCTAGGCTCATTCTGAGCAGTATAAGAGGGGCTTCTGATGAGCCTAGAACCGAAGCTTAGATCGTGGCGGTTTCCGAGATATTGGCGATTTAATAAACGGTACCATGGTGGTTACCAGTTGATCTGCCTAATATCTCAGCCAATACTGATCACTTTGAGGCGTGACTGGTATTGATCAAAAGGTCTTTTCAAGGGCTTTCCGTAGCCATTGAGACTGTGAGAATAGTCGAAGAATTGGTGGAGATATGGCCAAATGAAGTTTGTGACAGAATCACAAAAAAGAACCGATACCCACTTCTCCTCATCTCCGACCTCTTAGATTTCCCCCGAAAGGCTCATATCTACACCAAGATTGACCTCCAACATGTGTACCATTTGGTCCACATTGCCGAAGGAGATGAATAGAAAACCACCTTCTAGACTCGCTATAGAGCCTTTGAATGGTCAGTAATACCGTTCAGACTAACTAACACTCCAGCTGCCTTCCAACACTTTATGAACGACATATTCTCTGACTTCCTGGATATGTGCGTAGTAGTCTACTTGGACAACATCCTGATCTACTCTGACAATATTACACAATACCAGAGCCACGTTAAAGAGGTCTTAAAACAACTCCGAAAAGTAGGATTGTACACAAAGGCAGAAAAATGTGAATTTCATTCAGATTCCATAGAATATCTAGGCTATGATCCATCACCATCTGGCTTGACTATGTCTGACGTTAAAGTGAAAACTATTCAGGAGTGGCCAGAACCAAAGAAAGTAAAGGAGATCCAGTCCTTCTTAGATTTCGCCAACTTCTACAGATGTTTCATTTTCAATTATTCAGACATAGTCATCCTGCTCACTCGTCTTACTAGAAAAAAAACTCCTTGGAATTTTGACGATAACTGTAGGATGGCATTTAATACCCTAAAACAAGCCTTCATCTCCACTCCTATCCTTACGCATTGGGTTCCAGATGCACAACTTGTTGTGGAAATCGATGCCTTAGACTATGCTCTTGCTGCTATTCTTTTTATTATGACTAAAGACAATAAGATCCACCCCATAGCCTTCCACTCCCAGACATTCTCTGCTCTGAAGCTCAACTACGACATTCATGACAAAGAATTACTTGCAATATTCGAAGCATTCAAAATTTGGCGACACTATTTAGAGGGGTCCACTTCACCAATTGATGTTGTAATGGATCACAAAAACTTGGAGTATTTCTCAACAACCAAGATTCTAACATACCAACAAGCAAGATGGTCAAAGTACCTCTCTTAATTCAACCTCATAATTCACTTCCATCCCAGATGTCTTGGCACCAAACCAGATGCACTCACAAGATGATGGGATGTCTACCCAAAAGGGGGAGATAATGGCTATGCTTCAGTAAACCCTTATAACTTCCATTCAGTTTTTACTCATGAACAAATTGCAGCATCTCTCTGAGCAACCATTCTTACCACTCTGATACTTTGCACAGCCACAATATTGGATCAAAACCAACTCTACTCTGATATTCTAGCAACACTCTCCTTTGACTCTTCCATCTCTGACCATTTACTCCATCTGGAAGGACATTGGTCGAAAGACAGTGCAAGGTTTCTCAGACTTGACAACAGAATGTATGTTCCGGATAATGCCAACTTACACCTCCAAGTTCTCCAGTATTATCACGACCATGTCCTAGCAGGACATCTGGAACAAAATAAAACACTGGAACTCATATGGAGACACTATACCTGACCAAACATCTGTGATGACGTACAAAAGTTCTGTAAGTCTTGCATTACCTGTATGAGATCCAAAATGCAGTGTTACAGACCATATGGATCCCTCTAACAACTCCCTATTCCAGAACACCTATGAAATTCAATTTCTATGGACTTCATCGAGAAGCTCCCTTCCTCCTCTGGTTTTGACACCATCCTAGTTATAGTGGATTGCCTGTTGAAACAAACTATATTCATTCCCACTCATGTTCATATCACTTCAGCAGAATTAGCACGACTTTTCATCATTCATGTCTTTTCAAAACATGGAGTTTCGTCTAATGTTACATCTGATCATAGCTCTAAGTTTGTCTCTCACTTCTTCTGCTCCCTAGGTACTGCCCTAGATATGAGACTCCACTTTACCAGTGGATACCATCCAGAGACAAGCGGTCAAGTAGAACAGACCAACCAGATGTTAGAACAGTATCTCCACATATATTACAACTACCAACAGGACAATTGGTTGGAACTGTTACCCCTGGCTGAATTTGCTTACAATAATGCTCCTAGTGCTACTACTGGTGTCTCCCCATTCTTTGCCAACAAAGGATATTATTGCAATCTCAGTATGTACCCAGAACGAGATATAGCTTCCTCTTGTGCCTGTAACTTCGTACTTAATCTTGACGAACTACAAAACATGCTCAAAGAGGAAATCGCCAAAGCCCAAAGACAATATCAACCCTTTGCTAACTCTTGTCGGCAACAATCACTGGACTTCCAGGTTAGACAATCAGTATTTGTCAGATTACAGTATTTCTGGACAACTCGCCCATCGAAGAAACTCTCTGAAAAGTATCTTGGACCATATGAAATAATTGCTCAGCCCAGTCCACAATCCTTTACACTTTGCCTTCTGAACATCATGAGGGCTGTTCATCCTGTGTTCTATGTCTCTATGCTCGAACTAGCTATACCCAACATCTTCCAGCAGTGCTCCGAACCTCTGCCAGCACCTGTAATCATTGATGGAGAACTAGAATACGAAGTCTCTAAAATAGTTGACTCCAAAATTGACCGTTGGAGGGTATGCAAACTGCTCTATAAGGTTATATGGCTGGGATATGAAGATACAGACAATGACTCTGAATGGTTACCAGCGACGGAGCTGGAACATGCCAAAGAATTAGTAAACAATTTTCATCTCAAGTATTCCACTAAATCAGGACCATTACGACCCTGAAATACCTCTATTCCACTTCCTCGACTCTGTTTCTCCATATTCACTCTGTTTCAAAAATAAATAAATAAATAAATAAATAATAATAATAATAATAATAATAATAATAATAATAATAATAATAATAATAATAATAATAATGAGTCCTTATACATATTTCAGAGTGCAGTTTCCTTTATGCTGATTGCTTACTTGTATTCTGCTCCACAGTTTCTGTTGTAATCTGATACTTGTATTTTAGAAGCAGTCTCTGTTGCAAAATTCATGCACTTGTATTCCTCTGCAGTTTCCCTTGCGGTAGTCAAATACTTGTATTCTTGCTTCTTCAATTGTCATCACTCACAACCATTTTCTACTCACAGAAAAAGAAAATGATATTCAACATAATCAAACAAGAAAACTACAAATTTCCGCTACCGACAGAATACACAACCAGAGAGAAACTACTACTTCCTTTTTCCACACCCTCTATTCCATTATCCTCTTCTTGCCCTTCAATTTCTTCCTTCTCTATTCTGTTTATCCTCTCCTCCCTCTGTTTTCCCTTTTCTTTTCTTTCCTGCACCTCTGTCTTCTCTCCCTTAGACTCTGGCCAGGAAAACTGTTCTTCCTCAGAATCCTGACTCTCTATTCCAGCCAGCTTCTCCAATGCCACCATGGTCCTCTGGACATCCTTTCTCAACTCTCAGAGCTTACTCAATTCCTCTAACTTCCTCGAAACCTTCGCTTTCCACTTTGCATCTGTTTGTTGTTTAGTCTTTCTTGCTTTTGATCTCTGGATTGCCTCCACCCTAGCCTTTGTGCATGCCTTGTCAGCATCAAAAGGCTTACAGGTAGCCTTAGCTTTAGCACAGGGAGCATATGAAGTCGTATGGCTATAAAATTCAGCAAATGAACAAAAGAAGATTGAGTGAAAGCTCACGGCAAAGTTTGAGGAATGCACAGGATTCTAAAGTCCATGCACCTCTCACACAGACTTCCTCTACCAACAACTGACATTCCTATTTCTCTTGCCAGCTCCTCGCATTGTTGACAGGCCTCCAGAGTTTCCTTGGACAAGTAACAGACACATTGCCTTTTAGTCAGAGACAGAAGATCGATGAAGGCAGCAAGAAAGTTTTCACCCAATTTTTGTGCCGTTGTTGTTCCATGGCGGCGACATGGTCCACCTCTAAATGGTAAGCCAGATCCCTCTGGTGATCCTCTTCTTTCCACTGTGCCTCTTCCTCTTCTTGTTTTCTCTGCGTCTCTTCTTCCAATCTTTTCTACTCTGCTATTTTCGCCTCTTTGCAGGCTTAATGCTCAAGGCATTCCTTTTCTTTCTACTGGCAAAGCAGAGTTTCTGCCTCAGTGCATCTTCTGGCCAATTATGCCTTGTAGCGCTCATCATTGAAGTCAGAAAGGGTAGTGACTGAATTAGAGTTGAAGGACATGGTGGTAGAATTTCAGGTTGAAAGTTCACAGAAAAGATTTTTAAAGCCAGAATCAGGTGATATTTAAATTGCTTATGCATGGAAGCTTCGAGGGCTCAGCCTTAAAGGGGGGGTACTGTCATATTCTGGAAATATGATAATTATGTAATTTATTTCTCCTAATTATTCTCCTAAAATTAATAATAGTAGGATAGCATAGTAGACTACTCTTCTTCTATTCTGGACTTCCTATAAGTACTGAGTAGTTATAGTGTATTTCCTTAGTCTGTAAATTAATGTCATCTAGTCCTAATGTTTCCTTGTCCACTCCAAATCCCTAGTTCACCTCCCTAAGGACCTCTTCTTTGACGACTTCCCTCCACTCCGAAATATACGACCACCTCACAACCAGAGACTGGGGCGCAACACATAAGTTGAAGCCAAGGTTGTTCATTAAGTTGTACTCTGCTCCGACGTCTTTCACTTGCTGCTGGAGTCTTCTTTTGGGGTTTATACTATTGCTAAGTAATATTCCTCTCTGACATAGTACATTACTCCATTCCAGAGTGTACTTTTATCTATTACTCTGTACCTCTGTCCTCCGCAATTCCATTCTTGATAGTATAGAAGCTATTGCAGGTCTTATACCTATTGTTCTACATCTTTGCAAACTTAATAGATGCCATTACCTCTACTATGCCTTGATCCCCTCCTCTTATGCTATTAACTCAATATTTGACTCTCAGCATACTAAAGGATATTCTTCTCACAAGTTCTCAACTTCCAATCTCACAATTAAACAAAATGAAAAACTAAAAAGCCCTATCAAGGACATCAATGAATGACTTTCTGAAATTACTCAAGATTTTCATTTACTACATAGTATTTTTTCTCCTAGTTCAAGATTAGTTGATCATTTCTCTAGTAGAATATCTTTCTATTCTCCTCTTTCTAGTAATGACAAAGACCTCCACAAACACATTCAAAAACTTAACCATACATTCCACATATCATAGGTCTCTGTTAGGGAACTACTCAGAGGCAATTATCCTTAAGCTAGTGGATAGTCCCAGAAGCTAGTGTGAGATTCAAGTAGGGTATATCTACATACACTTGCTGATATATATACTATAACAGATGGTCAGGCACACAGGCACCAGGCACTGACCTATAATCATATATTGTCCTAAATATAGAACAGAAGGCATTGCACTACATAATACAGACAGGGGAAGCCAGGAATGATAGGAATGTGATACATGAACTGTCAACAAGCCACTAATAGATTCAGGCCCTCAGAACTTACTAAGCGATGCCCTAGATATTGTCCCCTTACAGTCTCCCCCTACAACTCTACTATTATTACTGATGGCAGTGTCAAGAAATCTAATGTAGCTACAGCTGTTGCCCATATCTGGGAAGACTATTCTATCACCAACCAACTCAAAATCCAAACTATGAATATTACCACTGTTGAAGCTGAACTTATGGCTATTCACTGTTATGCCACTTGTCAAGGACAGATGGATGGAGTGTGGAGGAGTGGAGTAATAATAGAGTTATACTCCAGAATGATGTACTAAACTACTCCAGAGAATAGATAATATTTAATAGTAATTGCAAAACCAGAAAGAAGGCTCCAGCAGACAGACAAGGACATCGGAGCAGAGAATGACTTGTTGAATGACCTTGGCTTCAACTTATGTATTGCACCCCAGTCTCTGGTCATAAGGTTGGTCACATATTTTGGAGTGAGGGAAGTTGTCAAGACAGAGGTCCTAAGTGGGCAAGTGGAGGAGTCAGAGAGGATAAGGTACAATTAGGACTAGTTGACGTTAATTTACAGACTGAGAAATTACACTGTAACTACACAGTACTTATAGAAAGTCCAGAATAGGAGGAGAGTAGTCTACTGTGCTATCCTACTATTATTACTTTTAGGAGAATTATTAGGAGAAATAAATTATATAATTGTCATATTTCCAGAATATGATACTACTAAAGAATTTTCTGTGAAAATATAGCATGGGATACACATTATACCCCTGGATTTTACTATTAGAACCCACTCTAAAGACCTCCTACAAGCCCCAAACATAATCTAGACCCAAAATTGGGTACTTCTGTTAGGTAGTTGCTAAGCTGCCATATGCTAGAATAGCATATACCTTGGAAGGCAAGACTAATGAGTTAGCATCAGGTTTCTCAGATACAGACTATCAATATTGAAGCTCTAGAAATCAGAGGCTCAGAGATATCTTTGGAATATGAGATAATTTCAATCTAGAGCAGACTTAGACTAATATGACACCAAGACAACAGATCAAAAGTCTATCAGTAACTAGTGATCCCATCACTGCTGGACTCAGTCAAGAAGCAGACATGCTGCCAGATGACAATCATATTACTGACACTCACACATACTGTTATGTGTTTCTAGACCATATTTGGAGTAGAAGAAAGCCAGTTCAGAGATCAGGAAACAATGGGCAGGAGTGGAGTATGGAGGTGGAGCAGGATCACATGGTCATGTCCAGAAGATATGGAGGACAGGAAGGTGATGTCTGTCATAGCTGCATAGTAGTGTTATGGAAGGGAGATATGAGAAAGAGTAGTAGAATGAAGGATTTCCTTTTCTGTTTCTTTTTAATTGAGTCTTCAACATTTGTAATATTCTAATATATTTCTCAGAGTGGAGATTGATAGGAGGAGCCTCCTTGGCCCTTGTCTTCATCTCAGAAGCTCTTGAGATTGTAAATGTGATTCTCTTGAGTATGTAAGAGATAATCTTGGTGAGAGGTTGAGTTAGTAAAAGTTTCCTATCATATATCCTATTCTTTCAAGAGACAAGATGTAGCAGTTGCTTGGACAACCTTCTACAGAGTAGCAGGCCTGAAAATCCTGGCTAATCATTGACTCAGATTGTATCACACTTATAAGGTTTGGTGTGGAGGTGCAGATGAGGGCTTGAATGAGTGTGGTAAGGCTCATGAGTAGTTTACTGACTACTTTGATAGTGAGCTTGTAACAGTATGTAAAGGTGGACACCTTAGGGACACCATGTGAGGAGAATCTAGATTGAACCCACCATCATTTCATCTATTTTTATATTACAGATAAGCTATGCTTCTACTTTTTAATTTCTTTCTGATACCTCCACTTTCTCTTTCTCTCCACGAACTCTTTAGCATGCAATTGGGAACTGCCACTGCCCATTTCTACTTGCTTGTCACAGTTAACTGTAAGGGGACCCCTTACACATGACTCCAGAGCACCTTCCGTTACCTCCTAACACGATTTCATTGTGCAGACCCTGGTTACCAAAGAATGGAGAAATCAGAATGCAAGGACACTGTAGTATATATATTGTAGATTATTCTCTCCAGAAGCCTTATCTAATTCTCTAAGGAATCTCCTGGAGGTAGGTTATAACATATTTCATAGTATAATTTAACTGAGGAATCTCCTAGAGCACTCTGCCTCAGTTACCCTCACAGCAAAATTAGATCTCATTACCAGAGCCTCAGAAATTCTCAGTGGACAGCCATCCTCCAGTCGCCCTCTGCTAGCAGACTCCAACCCTCTGATCACTCTGCTCCAAGAAGAGATGTCGCTGTCTCTGGACACCCCCCCAGGCGTAGCTGATGCCCTGGGCTACCTACAGCATCATCTCCAAGAGCTCACTGAGCGACAAAATGTCTCAGAACACGCCATCAACACTACTCTCATGGGCCTGACGGCCCAACTACAGCAACTCATCCAACTCATGACCAGCCCTGCTTCTGCTCTGACCATTGCTCTGCCTCTGGTACCCGCACCTTCTTCTCCTGTCAGCCCCTCTCCCCTGGTCTTGGACGCTCTGTCTAAACAGTAAGCAAGGCCAGAACTCTTCTCTCCCCCAGACTTCTCCAGTGAACAAAGTTCTGGTTGGGCTTTTCTCAACTCCTGCATGCTGTATTTGTGCCTAGCTCTGGAGCAGTTCAGCTGTGACAAGGAGAAAATCTTCTGGACCCTCACCTTCTTCAAGGGTGGATGGGCTATCAAGTGGTCCAAGAACCTCTTTTGTCAGGAAGTGGACACTGGCATCTTCTCTATTCAATCCTGGACTGACTTTGAGCAACAATTCTGGAGTCAATTCCTCCCAGTCAACATGGAAGCAGACGCTATCAACACTTTGGAGGGGTCTTCATACTATCAAGGAAACTGGACAGTGGACAATTACTTAGACAGTTTTCTAATCCTGACCTCAGACGCCAGATACATGAACCCCTGAACCCTAGTGGTAAAATTCTACCATAGACTCAAATTGAATGTCCAAAGTCAAATTGCTACTATGTCCTTCAGACGATCTGCAGACACCGATCCAGAGGTCTGGTATGCAGCAGCCCAGAGGATCGACTAGGTGCGATTGGCAAACAAAGCATTCCAATCTATGCTCTAGTCAATAACTGCGATTCCTGCATACTCCGCCCTTTCTAAACTAATCTCTTTCTTGGTACTCCGCCCCCTGTTCCACCAAGACTCCCTCCACCTACACCATCCAGAGGAGTACCTATGAACGTAGACGTAGTCCAGAAAACGTGCTCTTTACCTCTGCATGGGTACTATCAGTGTGGAGAGGCCAACCATATTGTGAAGGACTGCCCCTACTGCTTGGATGTCTGGAAATTAACTACAGAGCAGAGGAAGGAATTGATTGAAGACTTAATGGCCCTGAAGGATGTAGTAGAGGAAGAGAAAGTTTGCTCAACCCCGGAGGAGGATTTTGCTTAGAGCAGCTAGTGAAAAGTGTGTTCTGGTTACCACTAGTTAATAGATTTACTGTATTAGATGTAGAAGAGGTCAATACAGATATTTGTGAGCTTATAGATGTACCCTCCCTCTCCCCCTCCACTCTGGACAGGGTAGCCCAACCCCGAAGGCCAAAATGGGAAAGAAGGTTACCCAAACAACTTTCCGCCAACATCCTCTACGCTCATAGAATGTCGATCATCCTTCCAATAGAAATCAGCACCACAGACACCAGCAAGGTGCATTCTGTCAAGGCACTTTTAGACTCTGGAGCTACAGGCAACTTCATAGATCAAGACTTTGTCTGTACAAAAGGTATTAGTACCTGGAGCATCTCTCGTCCCATACCAGTGTACAATGTGGACGGCTCCTCCAATGAGGCCGGTCAGATCTCTGAAGTGGTAGATGTAGTTCTCTATTACAAAACCCACTCCAAAAGGACACTTCTCATGGTCTCCAGCCTCAGAAGACAAAGTATGATCCTTGGTTACACCTGGCTCAAGAACCATAACCCGAAGGTCAATTGGCAAACTGGAGAAGTACAGATGAACCGATGTCCTCCTCGATGTGAAGGATGCCATGTAATATAGAAGAAACACGCATCACGGAAGAGAATAAAGACTAGAGCCCTCAACGTCTGCTGATCTAGACCCCCTCCAGAGTACGCAGAAGACTCGGAGGAGGATGAGGCTCCCGTCCAGACTTGCGAGGTTGAATACGAGCAAGAGGACAGACTCTTTGTAACAAGAATCCTCTCAGAGTCCACTACAGAAGACATATGCGCTACCTCCACGACCTCCTAGAAACTTGCAAAGGGAGCCCATTGCACCTTGGAGGCACGGAGAACACCTTTCACTCTGCCCGACTGCGTCAGAGGGTTCAAATCTGTATTTGCCAAGGAAGACTTTGACATCCTCCCAGAGCATAGGCAGTAGGACTATGCGATCAAACTCATTCTGGGTTTGGAGCCTAAGTCATTGAAAGTCTACCCTCTATCTCTGGTGGAACAAAAGGAGTTGGACTTCTTCTTAGAGGAAAATCTGCACACTGGACAAATCCATCCCTTTAAATCTCCCATGGTAGCTCTAGTGTTCTTCATCAAGAAGAAGGATAGTTCGCTCTGGCTGGTTCAAGACTATCGGGCACTCAATTCTGTGATGGTCAAGAACAAATACCCCCTCCTACTAATCTCTGAACTCATGTCCCAACTCTGTGAAGCTAGATACTTCACTAAGCTAGACATCCGTATTAAGCCCAGAAATGAGTGGAAGGCGGCCTTCCAAACCAATTGAGGCCTATTCAAACCCCTGGTGATGTTCTTTGAAATGACTAACAGCCCAGCCACCTTCCAAACTATGATGAACAACATCTTCTGAAATCTCATAGCGGAAGACATTGTGGAGATCTATCTGGACAACATCCTGATCTTTACCAAGACAGAAGAAGAGCATGCACAAGCTGTCCGACGGGTGTTACAGGTCTTACAGGAGAACAAACTCTTTCTCCACCTGGAGAAGTATGAGTTCTGTAAGAAGCGGATTGAGTGCTTGGGTTTGGTCATCTTGGAGAACAAAGTCTCCATAGATCTGGTCAAGGTTGCAGGAGTCCAAGAGTGGCCCACTCTGGAGAACAAGACAGACATTCAGGCCTTTTTAGGCTTTGTAAACTTCTACTGAAGGTTCATTTGGGACTTCTCTGCCAAAGCTCGACCCTCTTTGACTTAACATGCTTCAAACAAGTCTGGACGTAGAGTGGAAAGGAACAGGTGGCCTTTGAAGACCTTGAAACAGCAGTGACTACTGCTCTGGTATTAGTGTCTCCTCAGGAATTAGACCCCTTCTGGATTGAAGCAGGCAGCTCAGACTTCGCTATAGGAGCAGTCTTGTTCCAGCTGTCGACAAAGGATGGGAAATAGCACCCCATAGCATTCTATAGTAAATCCTTGTCCTCTATGGAATGGAATTACAAAATCCATAACAAGGAAATGCTAGCTATTATCCATGCATTAGAGGAGTGGAGGTACTTTTTGGAAGGAGTGACCCATCTGGTAGAAATCTGGACCAACCACAAGAACCTTGAGTATTTCATGATGGCCAAGAAACTTAACCATTGTCAAGTGCATTAGTCCTTGTATCTGGCTAGATTCGACTTTCTGCTTCACCACTGTCCTGGATGTACTATGGGCAAACCAGATGCATTGTCGAGGAGAGCTGATCACAGAAAAGGAGCCTCTGACAATGAGAACATCATCCTCCTTCAACTGGAGTTCCTTGCAGTGCATGCCCTAGAAGGGGTAGAACTGACAGGTGTAGAACAGAAGATTTTGTTCGATATACGCAAGGGAAACAGGAACAGAGACCAAGAGGAACCTATAGCCAAGGCAGCACGAGAGCTCCGACGCTCTGCCAATGGGACAGTGCACTCCTTGGAGTGGTCAAACATAGATGGCCTACTCCAGTTCCGAGGGAAGATATATGTACCTCAAAGTCCAGACCTACGTAGACAGATCGTAGCCCTCTGCCATGACACTCACATCGCAGGTCACCCTGGACACTGAAAGACACTAGAACTGGTGTCCTGGAACTACTGGTGGCCTCAGATGTCTAGGTATATTGGCCAGTATGTAAGCACCTGTGATCTCTGCCTCTGGACGAAACCCTGGTAACACTCTCCAGTTGGCGAACTTCAACTGCTCTCCGTTCCAGACGCACGGTGGGATGCACTCAGTGTCGATTTCGTAGTCGAACTCCCAGAGTCCTCCAGACATGACGCTGTCATGATTGTTGTGGACTCTATCTCCAAAAGAGTACACTTTGTTCCAACGCACACAACGGTCACAGCGGAAGGAGCAGCCAGACTCTTCCTCTATTATGTCTGGAAATTCCATAGCCTCCTGAAACGTGTTGTCTCTGACTGTGGACCCCAATTTGTGGCTTCATTCACTAAGGAACTGTATAGGCTACTAGGTATATGACTATTCTCCTCCACCCCCAGACAGACAGACAAACGGAACGCGTCAACCAGGAGCTTGATTAATTCCTCTGTCTATTCATCAATGAATAACAGGATGACTGGTACGACCTCTTACCTATCGCAGAGTTTCAGCACAACAACCATGTCCACTCCATGATGCAGTAACCTCCGTTCCTACTGGATACCAGATAGATTCCCCATATGGGCTTTGAGCTGAGACAGAACCCTTCTGGCCTAGAGACGGTCAATGAATTCATGGAGAGGATGAAATCTGCCACTGAAGAGGCCAAGTCAGCAATCCACAAGGCACAGGAAGACATGATGTGGTACTACAATCAAAAGAGGACTCTGGTCCCTGTGTTCAAACCAGAAGACTGGGTATACTTAGACATGTCAGACATCAAAACAACATATCTGTCTCTGAAGTTGTCATATTGCAGACTAGGACCCTTTGAAATAGAACGCCAAGTAGGACTGTTAGCCTACTGTCTCAAGTTACCCCACAGAATGAGGCAGTTGCACCCAGTGTTCAACATCGTAAAGTTGTCTACTGCTCTAGAAGATCCAATCCCAGGGAGAAAGCTACAAGCCCTGCTGCCACCCATTGTCATCAACGGAGAAGAGGAGTGGGAGGTGGAAGAGATATTAGATAGTTGCTGGCACCAGAGGAGGTTCCAGTTCCTGGTCAAGTAGAAGGGTTTCAGCAGAGAACACAACTCTTGGGAGGTAGCCTCCGATGTCAAGGTACCAGACCTCGTCGCAGAGTACTACCAGAAGCACCCAGCCGCCCCAAGACACATCTGCTGGACAGACTTTTACACCATTTTCAATCCTGGAACTATTGCTTTGAGATGCAGCAACCTTGGAAGGGAGGTAAATGTAAGGGGACCCCTCACACATGATTCTGGAGCATCCCCTATTGCCTTCCAACATGATTTCATTGTGCAGACCCTGGTTACCAAAGAATGGAGAAACCAGAATGCAAGGACACTGTAGTATATATATTGTAGATTATTCCCTCCAGAAGCCTTATCTAATTCTCTGAGGAATCTTCTGGAGGTAGGTTATAACATATTTCATAGTATAATTTAACTGAGGAATCTCCTGGAGCACTCTGCCTTGGTCGCCCTCATATTAACTTCTATTTTGCCCCTTTCACTGCATAAGCCTAATCCCTGCCATGGAAAACAATGACACCCATAACATTATAGTTCTTATCAACTCTATCTCTGCTGCCAGCAAGATCCTTGAGTCTCATGTCAGCCCCTTTCAAACCTCTGTAATACTTCTAGTATCCAAGATAATGTCCTTCTTTGCTAGGGATCAGAGAAACACCATTTCCTTTTGGTATTGTCCTAGCAAAGCTAAATGGCTTCGATACAAGCTTGTCAATGACCAGGTTAAAGCAGCTGACAACAATTTTATTCTCTCCAGCAAACACTTGTATCTGATGAGCAAAAAAAAGGAGTGTGACGACATCATTAAAGAATGGCAAAATACTTTTACATCTAACACAAAGAAAGGACAATACTTCCTAAACTTCGAAGACAAAGAGGAACAGGTTATCAAACCTACATATGCTAAAGGTGGCTCATGGCTCCCATTCATAGGCTTCACAAACTCATTATGCACTTGTTTCACATGCATGACCACCAGTCATGCTCCAATTGGAGAATATTGTAAGTCCTTGCAGACTTCACTGACTCAAACTCTCAGTTAATTGACAGCTCAACACTGTGATGCTCAATTATAAGTAAGAAGAGTAAAAGTGAGTGTGAGCATCACAGAGGGACTGTTTAT
>Ga0153964_1000137_pt1 | contig 14052 bp, 7 predicted proteins | sample TSFL048MetaG_FD_104726 | JGI IMG/M metagenome (GOLD analysis project Ga0153964, IMG submission 104726) | Attine ant fungus gardens microbial communities from Florida, USA - TSFL048 MetaG | ecosystem: Host-associated > Fungi > Mycelium > Unclassified | place: USA: Florida, Withalacochee... | reverse complement strand
GAGCTACTTGGGTCCCCCTGAAAGTCTCTTTATCTGAAGTACTGGAATATGCCAGCATGACTTTTTTGCTTTTTATGTGACCTGTACTTCTGAGACTCCAACATGTGTATTCTGGTGGTGTGACTCAAAGCCCAGATTGTCTGGGGCATGATTACCTTAATTTATTTATCTCTATGTTATAACTGACCTAGAAGTCATTGTGTGAGCTCAAGAACAGGAAGTACTGCAATTCACTTGCTGATACTATTGGAAAGGACAGCTGCCCCCACAGCAACAGACTACACAGCCAACTAGTAAAGGGGACAAATAAAGTCTTATCTGTGAATAAGTCTGGTTGTCACAACTGTGATTATAATTACATAATATTCCCATTACTAAATACTTAGTTTGTTCTTGGCTAAGTGTTACAAGGCAATTACTGTGGCTTTAGCTTAGATTTTTATCTCTACTAATTCTGAATATTTGAGTTACATTGGAGTCAGTATACTTTGCTCCCTTCCTCTAACTGTCTGTGTGACCTATTGTGTAGTGTTATAGTTAGTTTACTCTGATTTATAGGAGTTTGTTGAATTTAAAAATGAAGAAAACTATGTATAAGCCACCTGAGCTATTTGTTACCAAGGTACATTATTCTCTGAAATTTCTATTAAAATTTGTAGAATTTAAGAGTAAGTATGTTATGAGTATAATGTAACAGTATTATATATTGAAAAATGGTATTATTTACTATTTTTTCATTTTTTATTTTTATTTAATATTTTATTTTGCTCCTAAACTCCTATTTTGTCTACTCCTATAGGATCACAATATAGACCAGTTACTTGTATTACTCCTATTCTGGACTTAATATAAGTACTCTATAGTTATATTATAGTTCTTGAGTTCATTGAATAAAGTCTCTTGATATTAAAGGTTTGGACTTAGGAGTAAAGTTCTGACCCCAACTAGTGATGATTAAAAGAGAAGAACTTGATAGAGTTCCCTATTGTATTTTTACTACTACTTATATCTAAACTATATAGTCTATGCTCCTACTTTCTATGGTCCTATGCTTTATTAGAATATTCTATAATTACATGCCTTAGACGATAATGTTTATGTAAGATTCCCATACTATTTATAACTTAATCCCATTGTATATCTTAAGATTATGGATCAGTTATTTAAAGGCATAGGAAATGTTTTTCTTTTTGGGCTTCTCATAATACTTAAAATTAAAGAAAGTAAACTAAAGAAAGTAAACTTAGTGACAACGAGATTACAGTTATTCACTCTTAATGTATTTACCTAAAGAAAGTAAACTATTTACAAGTGAGTAATAAGTACATAGTCAATATAAGATAAACAAAGACTTATCTCAGATACAATGAGATTACAGTTGTTCACTGAGGTGAAAATTTATGATGGTTGTAGATAAAGATCCTCAGCATAAATGGCACATAAAAACTATATAGTAGAAGAAGAAGAACTGTATAGTTAAGTTTAGAATAGAAATATAAAGAAAGACAATCAACTAGAGAATAGAATGTAAAAGTGACAGAAATATGAAGAAAGAAAATAAAAATAGAGATTGTCAAATATAGTAGTGATTAACATAGCAGCATTGCCCAAAGCTCCTTCAATAAAAATCTCTATTATCTTTTGTTCTTCTCCTATACTTTAATTTTCTTCTTCTATTTCTGAACTTCCCTTATCTTTGAACAATATTTTACTACTCCAAAACATGTGACCACAACAGTAACAGGAGATCAAGATATAGTATTACAAATGGCCACTTATATAGCAACTTAGTCTGAGATAACTTAATCACTGTCAGTAACTGACTTAAGACCTTAGCCTAGGGTTTAGACCAAGGAGCTCTTCAGGGTTAGAAGAGAACTCGATAGAGTCCTCACTTTATTCTGCTATACTACTTATACATTTTTACACTATTTGTCTGTATTTATTTTACAAGTCCTTACTAGTCTAGGGTTCAATTCTAGTCTATGTTATATTTCTTAGTCATGGTCAAGGTGACTCATAACAATTACCCTCTTTATCCAAGTTAACAAAAAGAACTCAATAGAGTTCTTATTCAATTGCTATCTACTACTTATACACATTCTGGTATTTACTACTATTTACAAAGTCCTATATGCTCCTTTTCATCTGACTCTCCTATGTATTGTCAAGTAGAGACTCTAACTTGCTCCAAGATCAAGGGCTTGATTACAACTTTGGGTAGATCAACCTTTACAATGGGCCCTTACTTGATCAATGGGGTTCTTCTTGGGTAAGAGTACAATTAAGCTAGATTCTAGAGGAGTTTACTAGGTAGAGAACAAAACTAATGTACTATTATAATCTTTTAGCTTATAACTAAGGTTTCTGCCAAAGTGATGCAAAGGAAAAAATAAGTGTAAATAGTATAATGAGACTCTCACATGTGGCCTTTGTGGCCATATCACATGTTATAGGGGCTGTAACATGTTTATTTATTTTTTATTATAATTCAGTGATTTATTACATGGGGTATGGAGGCAGACTGTGGCAAGTACATAGTACCTACTTAAATAAGAGGAAAGTACAGAAAGTACAGAGAGAAAAAAAAGGCAAATATAAAAAAGAAGACAAGTATGAAACAAGATAACAAGGGCTATACTTTTACTCCAGGAAGTCATGCTGATGGGAATCAAAGGGAATTGATCACAAGACAAAAGTAATAACAAGTGAAAATATAAAAGATCTCTGAGATGTCTCACAATTGTGCACTAAACAAGTAGGCACTGGGGAGATGATCAAATAATGAAGGGGGCTTAAGAAAACAGGGATAGGAAGGATGAAACTCAAGTAACCAAAAGAAATGATAATAAAGTTTTTATAAATCCACTCAAGGTAAATCTCACTGTAATAGAATCTCTAAGACATGTGTTTGTCTCATGTTGTGACACTACTGTCCTTATCTAGTCTAGTAGTCTGGCTTGCTGTCGATACAGCAGAACTATCTAAAACTCTTGTGCTATCATGTGGGCTCTTCTTCAGCTGACCATACAACTAGAAGCTGACTTCAATGATATGTAGTGAGTGGTTAACTCCTAGCATAAGCAAATGCCTAAGTCTGTTGGGGCTCAAATTCCTATTAAGGGAGAGGTTTAGTGGTTTTTTGAAAAGTGAAGAAAAATACTCAGAAAGATAGAGACTTAGTCACTCAGAATAGCTATTAAGCTCTAGAGCAACAGAAAGGGATAATGATAGGGGTATGATGCTCCCCTTTCCTTTTATGTCCTAGAGTATTTTATTAAGATTACAAAGCAAAGAGACAACAAAGAAAATAAGACAAAGAAAACCTCCAAATTCCCAAACATAGCAAGGCCAAAATAATGAGATAATGCCCTTCCCAAATACTAGGTGACTACTCCCCACCTTTCTAGTTCTACTCCTGGGGTTCTTCTCTAAACAGTAGATAGGTCTTGAACCTCTTTCCAGGCTATAAAAGGAAATAGCAATCTCAAGTCATCTTGTTCTTGAGCATATTATCTTTATCTAACCTCCTTTCTGCCTCTCTCTTCAACTTTCTTATTCCTCTCTCTACCTCCTCTATGTCTTCTCATTTCTCCAGAACCCAGTTTCCTTCCCTTGCTATTGTAATATGACTCCACATCGACTTGACTCTCTTGATCTTAATATAATTAGCCATCAGTAATAATGGCTCATCTAATTGTAACTCTTCTGAAAATAATACTGCCAGTTGCTGAGGTATAACATTATTCTGGTAATACTAGGTCTTTGAAGTTTACCTCTGCCCTTGAGAGCACTTTTAGAAGGGAAACCTATTAGAAATCTGATACAGGGTACCTGGGCAAGTATCTATGAGATATATGTAGCAATGGTCATAGCCATTACTTTGCTACTTAAGTAAAATACTTGAGTCCACAACTGGATGTCTAAGAAACATCTCTGGGAGGCCAAACTCTTCTCTTGAGCTGGTTTTCCTAGTTATTATAGTGAAAAATATCACTTATTTTGCCTAAACTGTTGTATAGCGTGACAATACTATGATGGGACCTTATTCATTGTCAAAGCTAAATACTCTAGGGTTATTTACAAGAAAGTGGATAAAGCTGTTAATGATGATATTGCATAGTCATGTGGAGGGGTCGTGCATGTTGCATTCCATAATGATGTGTTTTTAGGTTTGAACCTCAGCTTCACCACATAGGCAGCTAGTGGGGAGGTGGAGGAAGAATCTCTGTTTGTATTCTCTAATGGAAGTATGTCTGGTAGTTATGTGGGTGAAATGAGCACATAATAAATTAGTAAACCCTATGATAAGGAGCCACAGGCCACCCTTAGTATATGTTGGTTTGATAACTCTTTGCTTTTTGTCTTCAAAGTTCAAGAAGTAGTAGTCTTTTTTGAGGCTGTTAGTAAATGCCATTTGCTATTTGCAGAGGATGTTATCACATTCTTTCTTTTTGCTGAATAGATATGAATCCTTGCTGGGAAACATAAGAGTATATGTGTTCACTTTGACTTAATCATTGACAAGTTTATGTCTAGGCCATTTGGCTTTGCTGGGGCAATACTAGAAGTGAATTTTATTTCTACTATCTTTACTGAGGAAGGTTTTGATTGTAGAGGCTAATGGAATAAACATGTTCTGGAGGGAATTGACTTTGGACTTCAGGATTTTTCTTGCTATAGTGATGGAATTAGTGATAATAGTAATGTCATAGATGTTGTCTATTTTCATGGCAGGGATAAGACCAGTGCAAATGGCCATGAGTTTGGCTTTGAGAGGTATGACATTTACAGAGTAGACTTATAACTTTTTTATGACATAGTTGTCAGACCAGACATGAGCAGCTACTGTAGTGATATGAGATTTTTTGATGCCTCCATCTGCAATGATAGCTGTGCTATTGTGATTTATTTGAGATGACCTGAAGGCGAGATCAAGACTTTGAAGATGTTGGTGAAGGTCCTTATCAGAAGAAGAAGAAGAAGAAGAGCGAAAGCTAATTCTACTAGGGAAATGATCAACTATTCTAGAACTAGGGAAAAAAAGAGAGTAAAGGAAATTGAAACAGCTTCTAACACTATTAAGATGCTCATTGACATCTTTAATAGGACTCTTAAGGTTGGCTTGTTGTTTCATAGTAAGCTTAGAAGTAATTACTCTGTGAGGGACTTGATTCTTGGTATGTTAAGAATCAAGTAGAAAGTTGATAGCATATAAGAAAGGAATGGAGGCATAATGTAGGTGGTGTCTGCTATTTAGTTTGCAAAGGTGCAAAGTGATGGGAATGAGACCTGCAATGGCTTCAACACCTTCAGATAGAAAAGTTCAAAAAGTACCTGTAATCCAAAGAGCTGCTCTTTGCTACATTTTATTTAGTTCAGTGATGTTTTTGACAACAGGGGCACCTTTGAAGAACCATAGCTAGAACCTGTATAAGGTAATTGGTAGGATACAGGTTCTATACAGGAGTTGCTTTTGAATAAAAAGAAGACCTCTTGAGGAGTTCCCTAGCATCTTCATAGTGCTGAGGGTAGAAAGACATTTCATAGCATAAAAGTATATATGATAGTTGAAATTGAGTCTACAGTCAAAAAAAAACCTAGATATCACCAAATAGGTTTAGAGGAAATGACAGAGCCTCTTACAGATAATAGGTCAATAGAGGGATTAGGAGGATATCAAGCTCTTGTAAAGTGGAAGAGTTCAGTTTTGTTGTACTCTATAACAAGGCCAGCATTGAGGAGGATTTTAGACATAATGTTATAGCTACAAAGTAGAAAAAAAGAAGATAATGAATAGCTTTTCTCCTAAGAAATTAAAAGACTATTATCAACAAAAGAAAGAATATCAGTTGGAATATTTTCTTTTAGATTTTTTATTCTTTTTTTGAATGTTTTGATGATTGGGACAAGGTGTCATGAACATGTGGAGCAGGGACAAAATAACCCAGAATGGAACAAGGTTATTCTGAGGAAAAAAGGTGATTGACAACAAAATTGAGGAACAACCTTGGCCTCAGCTTGTGTGCTATACCTCGATCTGCTATCATGTGTGGTTGTGTATTTCAGGAGAACAAAATTGTTGCCAAGAGTTTAGGAGAAGAATAGTATATAGATTGATGAAAGTAAGAATAGAATATGTAAGAGATGTTAATCTACAAACTAAGGAACTAGGATATAACTAATAGAGTACTTATACTAAGTCTGGAATAGGAGGAGTACAAGTAACTAGTTTATATCATAATCTTATAGGAGTAGACAACAAAAGTTCAGGAGCAAATTTTAGTAATAAATAAAATATAAAAGGAATTATTTCTATTAAATTATTATTTTCCATCATGACATAAGGTAAATAGCAGAGAGGATAGAAGAAAGAGCTGAGCTTTAGTCTACTCCAATGTTGGTGTTAAATACTAGAGAGAAGAAGTTGTTCTAGGTATATGTGGTGAAGCAATTAGAATGGTAGCTATTAAAAAAGCCTATAATATTAGTGTTAAGTCCAGCTTTCTTTAGGCAGGTAGAAAAGAACTCGTGGTTAAGAGAGGAAAAGAATTGGGCGATTATCACAAAAGGTCACTTACTAATTTGTGATAGGGGTTTTGATACTTGAATAGTTCAAAAAAGTGAAGTTTAGACAATGACAAAAGATGTTATTAAGTCTGAGGTCTAATCCTCAGACAGGGAGTTCTTATATACAAGATTGTGATAGTCTGTATACTAGGACAGATCATTATATGCTACTACCTATTATTCTATATATGGTAGTGCCTTTGTACTTAAAATAGTGATAACTTAACCATATGGAGGCTGTCCTCTGTTCTAAGAAAAGAACAGATGATTATCTATAAATAATTAATGAAGTCTATGTACAAACATTAAGGCCTTCATATCTCCACTAATATTAATTGCCTTGAGGTTGTTCTAGGCTCATTCTGAGCATTATAAAGAAGGCTTCTGCTGAGCCTAGAACCAAAGCATTGATTGTGGCAGTTTTTGAGATATTAGCAATTTAATAAATGGTAACACAGTGGTTACCAGTTGATCTGCTTAATATTTCGACCAATATTGATTGCCTCAAAATGTGACTAGCATCTATCAAAAGGTCTTTTTGAGGGCTTTTTGTAGCCTTTAAGACTATGAGAATCATTGAAGAATTGATGAAAATATGGCCAAATAAAGTTTGTAATAGTGATGTTAAATGCTATAACATTGGTATGGCATTGCTTGAGCTACCCTGTGCAAATAAGATGAGTAAGGTATATTCCTATATCAGTAGTGGATCTTTATCTGATGCCTCCTAGTTGATTAGGGTCCAAGAAACTGTTGGCTAACATATAAAATTAAAGTCTGTTGCTGATAACCTTTTTGACTAATTTGCCAGTTATGTTGAGTAGTACAATGGGTTGGAAAGAACTAGGTATGTTATGTGATATCTTATTTGGTTTGGGAATAACAACAGTATTAGTAGATTTGAAGTGGGAGGGCCAGTACTCTAAATTAATGCAAGTGTTAGTAATGTGCACCAGTCTCTCAAGGCATGTATTGTATGAAATCAGGGATTTGAGATGTCTCTATAAGATATGATCTGGTCTAAGAGTAGAGGATAATAAGCACTTAGCTATTACGTCTCTAAATTCTTGGTTGGAGAATAGGGGCCATTCTATAACATTTGCTTGGGAAAGTTCATTGAGAAACCTAGTGTTGATAGGTCTATTTTCTGCTGAATTGTAAGATTTGTGTAGAGCATTCCATAGGTCTGGGAGAGTGTTGCATGAATAGTTTTCATATGAGATAGATTTGATGGCTAGCAGGGATTTTTTCCTAACTTAGTTCATTAAGTCCCAAGGCCTCTTGTTTGATAATGCAATTTCATGGATCTTGTCATTAAAGAATGTTCTCTTAGCTATATGTACTACCAATTTGAATTTCTTCCAATGTTGTAAATCACCTGATTCACGGTATCTATTTAGACAGTTAGTACAATCTTGATTCTACTACTCTTTGGAGTGTTTCGTGATGTGCTTCAGTTTAAAGTGAAGATGTCATATATTTTCAAAGATACAAGCCAATTGCTAGACTATGTTTTCTAGATTCTCCCTGCTCCTAATTGCTAATGTGTCAAAATTTTGTATACCTTAAACTAGTGAGGTAATGAAGTTCTTTTCTTCTTTACTATTCTTCTTAATAGACCATATATTGACATCAGTATTTACTTTACCAATACCTATTTCAATAATGGGTGGAACATGGTCAAAATGTTTATGGATTTCAGGGTAAAGTGTATATCAGCCAAACCCTATGTTATCTGGGAGAAGAAAAACAAGGTCTATAACAGAGTTAGTATCATACAGGTTATCTACAAATCTGGTGGGACTAGGGTTTAAGGGGAAAGAAAGCTCAAGGCCTAAGCTATCTGTAATAGTAATAAGGTCTTCAGTGTAGAAGGAGTGGTGTTAGAAATTGGGGTCCTAGTTGCTATCTCTTATATTAAAATCCCTTGTCAGGATTATTGTATTATCTATATTTGTCATATTTTGTCAGAGAACTTGGAGGGCAGTTTGATTGTTATCTGAGTATATGTTAATCATATAGTTTGTGTCTCAGTCATTATGGAAGACCAAGATATTGATATTGTGGTAGTTGATGATGTTAAGTCGCAGAGTAAATCTTATCTTTATAAGGTGTTTATTGATGTAAGTGGCGACTCATGCATAGTTTTCTTATGTTGGATCTGAACAAATGAACAAGGTCTATTCTAGATGATTGGGGTACTGTAAAGTGGGTCTCCCATGGGATTTGAGTGGCTAGGAATATGTTGTATGAGGAATCTAGGAGATTCCTGGATAAAGATAATATCAGCTGAGTTTTTTTGAGTTTCTAAAATGATATCAGTTAAGACCTTGTTTTTCCTAACATTCTGAGAGAAGATTTTTAGGTTGTGTTTAATCATACTTTGTTACCACCTACAGCTAGGTAGGTTGAGTTGGCCCTGGTTTCCCTAGCTTCCTGAGCTTTCTTTGAGTACTATTTGCAATTGAATCTGTGTTTTCAAAAGGGGTATTTGTTATTATCTGCTATGTGTTTGCCTTTGCAGTTGACACATTTGAAGGTGTAGGGGCATGGTTTATCCTGAGCAGTTTCAAGCTTAGGGGGGTTAAGCTTTGAATTGATCTTGTAGTACCATGCCAAATCTCTATGGTGTTCTAACTTATGAGGTCTATTGTATTTTTGACATTTTGAACCATGGGCATAGTATGAGAATATAGAGTGATCCCATTTCTAGTAGTTGTGATACTGAGAGACCCCAGGGTTCATATTAGTGGCCCTAATGGTAGCGATGGACCTACCAAAATTAAAAGAGTGATTTATCAGCAACTTTGCTTTGAAACCATTTTGAGAGTCCCAAATATCAAACCAAATGATAGCTATATCAGATTTGGGAAAAGCCTTGATGACCCTAGGTTTAGTTACAAGAGTCATATATTCAAATAGTTCGAGATGTTTCATGATGTTTGTGATGTCATCACTAGTGAGTTTGTTGCCATTGGGTTGTATATAAGAAATACTGGTGATTTTCAGATAAGATTTAGATTGAAAAAGATAAAGAGCCAGTATTTCATTGTTACCAGTACTGTTAATTGACTTAAGGTATTGTTCTATAGTAGTGAGGTCACTTGGATTCAGGACATTATTTATATTGATGACAATACCTCCAGGGCAAGGATAGATGAACTCGGCTCTCAGCATTGATTTGATGTTTCTTAGTAATATGTTGATCTGGAAAATATGGGTGTTAGCTTCTTCTATGATAGTGTTGTCATACCGTACAACCGTTTAGACAAAATAAGTGACTATTTGCACCCTAATAACAAGAACAACTGGCTTGAGAGAAGAGTTTGGTCCTCTAGAGATGTTTCCTAGATGCCTAGTTGTGGACTCGAGTATCTTGCTTGAGTAGCAGGGTAGTAGCTATGACTACTGCTATATATACCTCATAGATGCTTGCCCAGATACCCTATATCAGATTTCTAATGGGTTTCTCTTCTAGAAGTACTCTTGAGGACAAAGGCAAACTTTGAGGATCTAGTACTACCAGAGTGATATCATATCTCAGCAGCCAGTAGTGCTATTTTTAGAAGAGTTATGATCAGATCTAGGCCATTATCACTGATAGCTAATTATATCAAGATCAAAAAGACCGAGTATCACAAACTTCATTTGGTCATATCTCCACCAATTCTTTGATGATTCCCACAGTCTTAAAGCCAGCTTAAAGCCCTTAAGAAGACCTTTCGATCAATACCAGTCACGTCTCAAGGCGATCAATAATGGCCAAGATATTAAGCAGATCAACTGGTAACCACCATATTACTGTTTATTAAATTGCTAATATCTCGGAAACCGCCGTGATCGATGCTTCAGTTCTAGGCTCAGCAGAAGCCTTCTTCATAACGCTCAGAATGAGCCTAGAACAACCTCAAGGTGATTAATATTAGTGGAGATATGAAGGCCTCAATGTTTGTACATAGACTTTATTAATTACCCATAAATAGTTATTTGTCTTTTCTTAGAACAAAGGACAGCCTCCATATGGTTAGGTTATCACTATTTCCAGTACAAAGACACTATCATATGTAGAACAATAGGTAATAGTCAGGTGATGATCTATACTAGTGCACAGACCATTATAATCATGTATATAAGGACTCATAGTCTAAGGATTAGACCTCAGACTTAACAACATCTTTTGTCGCTTGTCTAACTCTGCTCATAAAGCACTTTTGAATCCAAATCTCAAATTCATCACAAATCAAGTGACCATTTGTGATATGCTTAATATCTTGACCAATATTGATCATCTCAAGACATGACTAGCATTAATTGAAAGGTCTTTTCAAGGGCTTTCCATAGCCATTAAGACCATGAGAATTGTCAAAGAATTGATGAAAATATGGCTGAATGCAGTTTGTGACAGAGGTAAAAGGAAAAAATGCCCAATTTTAGCCTCTTAATGCCATTATGTTATACCTAAATACCATTCCAATCATATTATGTCTATGAAATAGTAATATTGAGCTCTAGAAGAGCTTTAAAATTTTCTGGTACTTTAGTAGCTAGTTTGGAAAAATCTATATTTTTGAGATACTTACAAGTGTCTTTTAATACTCTTCACTCTTTAGCTGTAAGCTTGTAACCAATTTCATCTAGCTCTATGATTATATTCTGCAGTTTATTGAACAATTTCCACAGAGAATCATACTACGGATCCTCAGCCTAGGTCTTGTTTTTACTTATCTTAGTGAAAAAAGATAATATACAATCCAAGGTAGGTTCCAGAAATTCTTTGTACTCCTTTATGCATAATAGTTTCTTTTTTTGCAAAAATGTAGTTCTGGAGGCAGGATGCAAAGTAGAAGTTGTCTACTTTATGCTAGCAAGGGTCTGCTTCAATGAGTTTGTCATATAATTTAGTAAATAGAGTGGGGTTCATTTCAATTCTCTCTAGCAATGACTTGTCCTTTATATTCTCTTGTTTCAGTGAGAGGCATTCAACAAAGGTCTTCTTGGTGTTTCTAATGGCAGGCATGGCTTAGGGACAAAAGTAAGCACAATATTCCTATTTTAGCAGATAAAGTATATGGGCAGAAAAACTGCACTATACTATTCTAAAAAGTGTCCTTTTATCATTGATGATAGGTTTTGTCTTGAGAGGATAGAGTTGACGTCATGTCTAGTTTCTCTCATTGGCTTATGGAGGAGGAATGGGGATCTCAAAGTGGTTTCAGCCACCTACAAGGGTTTTTTAGAAATGTTTACACAAATCTGAAGTCTTTCAAGACTAGCTATAATACTCAAGCTAGCCTACTCTCATCATTCTGAGAGACAGACCTTCCTTTTTATACCTGGGGTCCAGTCTATTATAGAGATAGGTCCTTAACAGAAACCTACTCTGAGCCCTCAGTAAGTCTTCTGTTCTTTTACAGAAACAGAGACACCCTCATAGCCCCCAGAACCCTCATCTGGAATGAACACAACCCCTAGGTTCTTTACAGAAACTAGGGGAACAGAAAATAGTAGACTTAATAAACTATTACAAAAAGTCACTTACTAATTTGTGATGGATAATTTGATACTTGAATAGTTCAAAAAAGCAAAGTTTAGACAATGACAAAAGAAGTTGTTAAGTCTGAGGTCTAATCCTCAGACTATGAGTCCTTATATACAAAATTGTAATGGTCTGTGTACTAGAACAGATCATCACATGCTACTACCTATTGTTCTACATATGGTAGTACCTTTGTGCTTAATATAGTAATAACTTAACCTTATGAAGGCTGTCCTTTGTTCTAAGAAAAGGACAGATGACTATCTATGGATAATTAATAAAGTTCATATACAAACATTGAGGCCTTCATATCTCCACTAATATTAATTGCCTTAAGGTCATTTTAGGCCTGTTCTGAGTATTATGAAAAAGGCTTCTGCTGAGTTTAAAACTGAAGCATCAATTGTGGTGGTTTCTGAGATATTAGCAATTTAATAAACAGTAACATAGTGGTTATCTGTTGATCTGCTTAATATCTCGGCCAATACTGATTGCCTTGAGATGTGACTGGCATCAATCAAAAGCTCTTTTCAAGGGCTTTCCATAGCCATTGAGACTGTGAGAATCATCAAAGAATTGATGGAGATATGGCCAAATGAAGTTTGTGACAGATACTTATAAAACAAATATGGGCAAATAGTATAACTTGTATATATAGTATAGCACAGTTGATCAGGAACTCCATCAAGTTCTTTTCTAATCCTGAAGTACTCTATTTCTAAGTTACCTCAACTTAGGGTTAAATGTTAAGACTCTAGACCTTTCAGTTGAATATGCATTTCAACTTCAAGCCTATATCTAACACTTGATATCTTCATGCTCCTTGTTAAAGGATCTAGTTAAGGTTTTCAGTAAAGTTATATCAGAGGAGAGATATCAACAAGACTTTGAGTAGCACCCTTGAGGTTGTCCTAAGACAAGTAAGAGTACTGATTTCTCAGAGTAAGATTTTACAGAGGGAATACAAAAAGAGAGAACTTGCCATTCCCTTCTTTTTCTGGTCTGTATTTATTCTAACTAGGTATTGTGACTACATTACAATATAATAACACTAGTTGTAACTATGAGTGACTAGTTAAGTGACAAATCAGTGACAAAAGCAATGAAGGTGACAAGTCAAGTCAGTATCTAATAATGGGTTAGTCCAATGTTGTCCTATTTAGCATAAGTCCAAAGATAGAAAGAAGATAGTCCAAGATTTCTCTGAAGAGTCCTATTCATTCTGTGAGTTTATTGTTTCTTAGTGTTCCCAGACATTCAATGCATTACTGCATAGTAATGTCCTCATCTAGCATTGCCATCTACCAACCATTCATTATCAGACCATGGCTGATAATAATTGTAGTCCCACTTGATATTCATAATATTAAATGTCAGTTGTTGACATTCAATCTTTAGAAAATAAAAGAAAAATAAACATTGACTTAGCCATTTGGCCAAGTCATAACACATAGTACATGAGCTAAGGCCAAGGTTGTTCTACTCCTTCATTATTCATAGTTTATTCTCTGTCTTCCTATGCTATTCTTGATGCTATCTGACAGATTATTAGACAAGAATCTGAGAGTTAACTTAGTGGAGAACTAAACTAAGGAACTGTCTTTCTACCAGGCCAACTTGTAAGGAACTCAGTAAAATTCCCATCAATTCCAAATAAGAGTATTGATATAAGCACACATATGAACAGGCAAATATAATAAGGTACCATAGTGTTGCAACATTAGATTTGGCTAATTACTTATATGTTTTACACCTGGCCTGTGCACTGTCTAACCCCAACCTCATAGAACATATAAAGAGGCTATCATGATGAAAGCATGGGACAAGAAAAGGATAGAAAAGGATATATTGACAAAGCACATGTCCCATGTGTAGTCAGAAGAAAAGAATCATAGAAAGGAATCATAGTTAGAGTACAAAGAATCATAACACTTTCTCTCTTTCAT
>Ga0153964_1000135_pt1 | contig 14112 bp, 11 predicted proteins | sample TSFL048MetaG_FD_104726 | JGI IMG/M metagenome (GOLD analysis project Ga0153964, IMG submission 104726) | Attine ant fungus gardens microbial communities from Florida, USA - TSFL048 MetaG | ecosystem: Host-associated > Fungi > Mycelium > Unclassified | place: USA: Florida, Withalacochee... | reverse complement strand
TGTAAGGCCAATGCGGATGGCCATTAGCTCAGCTTCAATGGGTGTAACGTTCATTGTTTGAACTATAAGACGGTCAACGATGGTGTTTTCTTTCCAGATGCGGACAATGGAAGTCACAATGTTTTTTTTGACACTGCCATCAGCGATGTTTTGTGACACTATTTGTGATTGATGAAACACTTCATTGAGGTCGTCGATGTGTTTGTGGAGACCTTCATCATCTGAGGATAAGGGAAAGTGAAAAAGAATTTTGTTAGAGAAATGATCAACTAATCTCAAACCAGGAGAAAAAAGAAGATGAAATGGATCGAATGTAGGCGTTATTTCTGATAAGCAGTTGTTGATATCTGTTATTGAGCTTATAAGTTTCTGCCTTTGTTTTGTAGAAAGATTCAGGAGAGCAAATCTGTGAGGAGGAAGATTTTTAGTGTGTTGGGGGTCTAAAAGTGCATTAATGGCATGATTGGAAGGGATAGAGGCATATCTCAGGTGATGATGGCCAACGAGTTTCTTGAGATGTAGGGAGGTGAGAATAAGTCCTGCAATGGCTTCTATTCCTGCTGTTGGTGACATTTTAAAGGCTCCTGTTATCCATCTTTGTTGAGTTTTGTTGATCTCCTTATTTCATCTCTTTTTCTCTCATTATTAGTTTCTGATTGATTAGTAAGCAATTGAGTATGTCTGCCAGCAGACTTTTCTTACACCTCAGTTCTAGACACTTCAGACTGAGGTAAACACTTTTGTTATTCTATTTTATAGATTATGTTGATGTTGTTAAGACTCTAGACCTCACAGTTGAATATACATTCAACTTGAAGCCTATGTCAAATACTTGATATCTTCACACTCCTCATTAGTGTTATGAACTTCCCCAAACCCAGTATCACACTGCCAGCAAATTTGCTACAGAAAGTAGTATTTGATATGCTTTATACCAATGGATTCCTAATCAGGATTTGCTCTAGAACCCACTATAAGTCCTTAGAACATACAAAAGGGTTGTCATAAGTCAATGCAACTATGACAATGGTGATGGACAGGATCAGTTGATGAAAGAGAATGACAGACAACATGGGAAAGAGATTAGGAACAACTGATGGACATAGGAAGAAGACTTGCATTATAAATAGGAACAAATAGATAGGAAATGTATAAATAGTGTAGAAGAATCAAGTGAGAACTCCATCAAGTTCTCTTTTAACCCTGAAGAGCTCTCTTGATCCTAACCCAGGATTAAGATCTTAAGTCAGTCACTGACAGAAGAACTTGATAACTACTACTAGAGCTTAGTTTACCTCAAACCTTGCTCACAAATCTCTTCAATCATCTTATCAACCCTTAACTGATGATCATTACGATCATTAGTCATCTCCATATATAGCTAGGCCCTTAGCTTAAGGGGACTTCTCAGTCAGTTAGGGACTGAGGGAGGAAATTGTATACCAAGTTCAGGTGTATAGTCAAGTTCTGACCTACCAATTGAACCTGTTAGTTATACTTTCATAGTATAAACCTTGTGCTATACTCCATTGAGAGTGGTACATGCAGAGGAGTGACAGTTACTTCTAGAAGGCTATCTAGAGTAGAGATCCTCCCCATTGAGGTGATAGTATAACTCTAGTATTAGAGCAGTAGTCAATAGGGAAGTAGGCATTTGGCTAGGTAAAGATCTTGTGCCCCAGCAGATATAATAGTAAATAGCGAGATTCAACATTATATCTGTACTCTTGGGATATCATCACAATATCTCAACAACAATATTACAACATCATAGTTTGCTCAAAGAAAAGCATGCCCTCACTTTATTAAGGGCAAAATTAGAAGGAAGACAAGAAAGAGAGTGCTAGAAATACAAAGGGTTCAGACACTAGGCCCAACACTACAGAGAGAAAGAAGAGAAAAAGGGAAAACTGACTCCCCAAAACAAATTTGAGATTTTAGCAAGTAGAGTGATGAGATGTGGAGTAGAGTTGAGAAGACAAGAGGCAAAATGAGAGAAACAAAAGACGGAGTGTTATAAGTACAGAAAAATATAAGAAAGCTAAACTCCAAGCTAGAATAAAGCCAACTGCTCTTTGTTCAGCGATTAACAAAGAGAACTTGATAGAGTTCCCATTAGATTTTCTATACTACTTATACTGCTCTTTGTTCAGCGATTGACAAAGAGAACTTGATAGAGTTCCCATTAGATTTGCTACACTATATATACAATTACTATTATGGCTATATATTTTGTCTCCCACAGTCCTCATGTCTATCAGCTAACTTCTTTGTCACATTACTGTGACCATGACCTGTGACCTGACCATTCTGTGACTTGTCATGTGATATTTTCCCATACTCCACCTTAGTAATAAAAGAAAGGAAAAGGAAAAAAATATTAAATAATAACTTAGCTGTGTTGCCAAGTCATAATATTTACCTACTAGCAGTTTCCTCAACACTATACCTGGAATGCCAAAGACAAGTCATGGCATCCAAGATAATAGGCCAAGGTGATTGGGAGAATGTACTTTATATTACCATCAAAGGAAAAACAGTTCTTTTTACAATTTCTTTTGACTATATTTGAGAGTAGAAAGAGTTAGGAACATCTAAGGATCTGGAATAGCCAAGTGTTTGCTACATTTAAGGAAGCATGTATGGCAAGAGAATTACTGGAGGATGATCATGAGTAGAGGATTTTCTTAGAAGAAGCAATTGCAATATAGCCTAGAATAGCATATTGTCAGTTGTTAGCAATTATCTTACTAACTGATGAAGTGGCTGAGCCTCATTTTCTCTGAGATCAATTCAAGACTGGACTATGTAATGATATCAAGCACAAACTACATCATATGAACCACTACCAAGCTGACCAGGAAATACCAAAGGATGATATTTATGATTATGGCCTTTGGGATCTTAATAGGATATTAGTAGGAATGGGAAAAAGTCTTGCTAATTTTCTACCAATGTCTCTTCCACAGCAACAGTGGGCTCACAGAATACCCAATCCTCTCTTGCAGGCTGAGCAGTATAATGTAAATAAAATGGCAACTTTAGTGGATGAGCAAAGGGCAATCTTTAATCCTGACCAAGTTGTTGCTTTTAATGCTATCCTCAAGTTTATTACCAATAATCAGGGTCATCTTTTCTTTATTCATGCTACTGGTAGTTGTGGGAAGATATTTTTGTGTAATACTATTGCTGCTGAGGTTAGAAGGAAAGGTCAGATAGTATTGTGTGTAGCATCATCTGGGATTGCTGCTCTTTTGTTAGATGAAGGAAGAACATCTCACTCATGCTTCAAGATTTCTCTTTCTATCCATGAAAACTCTGTGGCTGGGCTCAAACACAATAGTTACATATTCCCAGTCCTTCAACAAACCAAGGTTATCATTTGGGATGAAGTTCCTATGCAGCACAAGTATGATATTGATGCTGTTGATCAGTGTATCAGAGACTTGCTTGAAGTAAGTAATCACTTGCACTTGATAGCTCTTGAATTAATATATTATCTAGAATGACCATCTATTTGGTGAAATTACAGTGGTATTTGGAAGGGATTTTTATCAGACTTTGCCTGTGGTGCCCAAAGGAACATGTCAACAAGTGGTAGCAGCATTTCTCTGCAGAGGAAACTTATGGGAACATATCAAGTTCTTGTATCTCAGACAGAATATGCACTTGGGTCACTCTGAAGCTGACAATCAATATGCTCAGTGGTTGCTAGAGATTGGTGCTGGGTCAACTATGGATGATAATGAGATGATTCAAGTTCCTCAGTCTATGGTTTGTGCTAATCTCAATGCTCTTATCAATAGAATCTATTTAGGGATTAGTAACTCAAGGGCTCAAGATGACTGGTACTTTTTGGATTGCATTATTCTCTGTTCTAGAAATAATCAAGTCCATGATATCAATGAGGCCATTCTTCAACAGTTCAACCCAAATACAAAGGTCCATATGCTGAGAAGTGTGGACTCTATATCTAAAAAAGATAGAATGCACCATGCCTATCCTGCAGAGTTTCTTTAACAACTCAATACTGGTGGATTGCCTCCTGCTTAACTCTGTCTCAAGGTTGGCTCTCTAGTTATCTTATTGAGGAACTTGGATCCAGGAGAAGGACTTTGTAGTGGGACAAGAATGGTGGTATTGAATGTGAGAAAAAAGATGCTCCAGTATAAAATTATCAGCAAGAACAGGAGATTTAGAGGCAAGGTGGTATTGATTCCAAGGATCAGGTTATCACCTAATATAGAGACATTGCCTGTGCCACTCAAGAGACTTCAATTTCCAGTCAGACTGGCCTTTGCTATAACTATCAACAAGTCTCAAGGACAGTCAGTGGAGTATGTGAGGATTAATTTGCAAACATTAGTGTTCTCCCATAAACAACTTAATATGGCCTTTTCAAGATGTACTTTACCTCTGAATATCTTAGTACTTCTTCCAGAGCAAAGCCAAGAGAGTAAAAGAACACTTAATATAGTATATAAAGAAGTATTTAATAGCATTAGATTATAGATTGTATATGTATGTGACAATAGACTTCAAATTGATTTTTCTTATAATTTGAGAGATAAAGAAATGAGTTAGAAAGAAAATCCTCACAGACTATTGGAGAAAAGGAGCATAGCGATCCTTCAGACAACACTATCTGCTATTCTACAGACTGTTGTAGGAAGGAAGCATAGTAGACTGACTTCAACATAAACTTCACAAGCCAGGCTAAAGGCCTAGATAAAAACCTTGTCTAGTTGTTCTCTAAATAGCCAAAGTGACCAGACAAGGATGTGACATAGTGTTCACCATTCTACAAGTCACAATCATGTGTGATATTATATGTGACAATGTCACTTGTCACAGGTTGTGATACCTGAGGTAAGCTGTCACAGTCACAGATAACTAATGTGTCACATTCACCTGTCACATCACAGGTGTCTGGCACTGTACTGCCACTCTCCACTTGAGAGAATGACTCAGTTGTTCTATGGTTTAGGCTATGAGGCATTAAACTAGTTGACAAAGGGGTCTAGGAGGCAGAAATTACCCCAAAGGCAAGGTCCTTGCTCTCCTCAGCAGAAACTTAGTCATCCCAACTCATAGAATGTGTTCTCCCTTTAGGAGCAGAGAGAGAGAGCAGCAGGGAGCTAGAAAGGGGCAATTCTGTAAGAGAGCTTGCCTGTAATAATCCTAGAGGTAGTAGGTGTCCTGGGACCAGAACTGACCTCCTCCTCTTTACTTTTCTCCTCCTCAGAGGAAGAAGAGAACTCAGGAAATGCATTCCTAGAGATCTCAATAGCTAAGATACTCCTAAAGGAGTGTTTGATAGTGCAACGAGCATGAGAGTGTCCTCTGGGATGAACACATTTACCAGCCCTAGAGCTGGTATGAGAAATAAGGTTGAGTAAGTCTAGGAACTCACCAACACTAGTAAAGGTAGCTTGGGGACCAGGGGAATGAGTATTGGTAGCATAAGATTTATTCTGAATATTTGATTTAACCATGGTAGTGGTTAGAGGAAAAAAAGGAATGAATTCTATTCCTCTAGCTGACCAAACTATCAGTCGTTCAACTTCTAGTTTCCCAAGGAGGTCAAGACACCTCCACTTAGGAGTACCTTGTACTTTAGTATGTCCCTTGTTATCTCTACTTCTGATAGATCCTTCAGAATTCCATGATGTAGATCCTATTACTATTTCTTATGTCAATGACGACCCAGACTAGGTCAATGCTCCTATTTCTATTCCTACCCCTGTTTTCCAAATCTCATCTTCTATCACTGACTATAATCCCATTGACAATTAGTCAGCTGAGGCTCTCTAACAATTATCAAAAAACCTTAACAAAGGATCAGTACCAAAACCTTATCAATTGATGGCCTACATTCTGGATACCTTTGACAGCTCTGATCCTCACAAGCTTAATCACTTCCTGTTTCAATATTGACTCTACTTCTGTACTAATGTCCCACAATTTCTCACTGATAAAGAAAAAATCAATTTCACAATGATCTATCTCTCTGGTGTAATGCAAGATTGGTTCAAAGTCACACTATAACAGGAAGACCTTGGCTATTCATAACCCTGGCTTTCTACTTGGCAGCTTTTTGTAAATAAACTCTGGGTCCATTTCAGACTCTCGGACCCAGTAGGGAATGCTGCCAATCTTATCAATAACCTCCATATGAAGTTAGGAGATAAGATTGCCACTTACAATGTGGAATTCATATGGTATGTAATACAGTTAAACTGGGATAATTTAGTTCTATGCCATTGTTTCTATCAGGGGTTGCCAAATTACCTTTAGGATCTGATAGCAAACTAGGAATAGGGCAAACCCTCTTCTTTCTATGCTATGTACCAATTGGCAATCACTTTTGACAATTGCTACTGGGAACAAAACTGTGAACAAGATTGTCTCTGGAATATGGAGAAGGAAATAGTGAATAGCCACAACCAAAAATAGGATAAAATAGCTTAGTACTCTGCCTCCTCACAAAGCTCTGCTCTATCTTATCCCTAGTTAACCACAAATCCACTATAGACTATGCCCTCTTAGAATTTCTTGAAACCTCCTAGATAACTACTATTTTCTATTGCTAAATCACTATCCCCATCCACTTCACATGTTAATCTCTCCAACAAACTAGGCAGAGACAGTAAATTGAACAGTAATAAGCATAAGCACTGTATTGACAATAACCTCTGTATATTGCAGATTGAAGGACCACAAAGTAGATAGGTGCCCTAGAAAACAACTGTTAAGGACACAACTAACTACTCTAGTGGAACAAAAAACTCTGCCTTCTAAGAATCTCTTAGAAAACTAAAGTGCAGCCCCTAAGACTCAGCACAAACTAGGGGTTGTGTTGAATTTATTTGTACAACTACAAGTCTAATGCATCTCAATGTATCTGCTCTTTCTGATCCCAACTCTCTTTGCATACCCCTTGTTTCTCTTCTAGTGTGTGCTCCAGACTATCTTCAGCCTATATTCATCTGAACACTAGTAGACTCCAGATCTACATACTGTTTCTTAGACTCTGTTTTTGCTCATAAACATTCCTTGTCTACTAGTGTTACTCCTCCTATGGAACTATGCTTGTTTAATGGAACCTCAAATAATATTATCTTTTTTCTTTTTTTTTTTTGTTCAAAAATTTATAATACAGTGCTCGATCACAGTCTATGGTAAACTATCTACAACAAATAGCCTACATGGACCTCAAGGACCAGATTGTTCTATCACAGGCAAGAGACACTATTAGTATCAAAGAAGAAATCTAACCTAAGAGGAGAGAGAACTAGATATAGGTTACTCATAACTAACCTTCAAATAACATGTCCAAGTCAAGAGACCTATCATACCTAGAATACAGAGTCAAATGAAACTGAGAAAGATGAGACTGAGAAACTATCTATAGCACAAAGAAAAGAGAAACCAAGTGGGACACTCATGGAGGCTCAGGAGGCTCGGAGAATGGGCAATCCTGAGAAGAGAAGACAAAGGCACTAGGATGCTCCTTCAGGAACTTGACAATCAAATAATATTATCTCTGAGATAATATTGTTGCCTGTAAAATTTCCCTCTAGTGAATGTATGACTCTTGATTTCTATATTACTCTGCTTGATTCTTGTTGTTCTTTGGTCTTTGGTCATTCTTGGCTCACCTGTTACAATCTGTTGATTGACTAGGTTTCTGGGTCAATATCTTTTTGACTACCATCTTTACTTCAAAATCCAGCTCTAGTTCCTCCTGTTAAAACCTTGGTAAATCCTCTATTCTCTCTAGTAGAAAACCCTCTGCAGTTCACCACATCTGAGACATTCCTATCTAACACTAAGCGACCTCACATCACAATTATCAATGTACTAGCCCTACTTCAGATCTTGTGCCTTTCAAGCTTGACAATATTTTCCCTTCAATTCTGTTTTACAATACAGGCCAAATCCACTATAATCTCTGAAAAAATTAACCTCTCTTTTGTTCTGGAAGAATACCATGAGTATGCTAATGTATTTAGCATGTCCAAAGCAAAAACACTTGCTCCCTATCACCCTTACAACCTGCAGATTGAACTAGAGAAAGATTTCCATTCTCTAGTAAGAACTATCTACTTCTTGTCTAAATTTAAACAAGAAACATTAAAAGAATTCATTGACAAAAACCTCACTAATGGATTTATCTGTTTGATGTTATCTCCTCACAGAGCACTAGTTCTATTCATAAAAAAGAAAGACAGTTCCCTCTAGCTCTGTGTAGATTTCTGCAAACTCAACAAAATCATGAAAAAAGACCAATACCTACTTTCTCTCATTTTTGATCTCTTAGATTCTCCTTACAAGGCTTACATTTACACCAAAATCAACCTCCAATATACATATCATCTGGTCTGCATTACTGAAGAGGATGAATAAAAAACTGCCTTCTGAACTCGCTATGGAACTTTCAAATGATTAGTAATGCTATTTGGATTAACTAATGCTTCAATTATCTTTCAATGCTTCATGAACAATGTGTTCACTAACCTCCTTGACATGTGCATAGTAGTTTACTTGGATGACATCTTGATCTACTCCAATGATATCACGCAATACTAGAGCCATGTCAAAAAAGTACTAAAACAACTCCAAAAATTAGGCTTATACACAAAGGCAGAAAAGTATGAATTCTATGTAGATTCTGTGGAGTATCTAGGCTATGTTCTATTACCATCTGGCTTGACTATATTCAACGCTAAAGTGAAAACTATTTAGGAATAGCTAGAACCAAAGAAAATAAAGAATATCTAGTCTTTCTTAGGATTCGCCAACTTCTATAGGCATTTCATTTTTAATTATTCAGACATAGTCATACTACTTACTTGGCTTACTAGAAAAGACACTCCATGGAATTTTGACAACAAATGTAAAGTAGTATTTAATACCCTGAAACAAGCCTTTACCTTAGCATCTATCCTTACACATTGGGTTCTGAATACACAACTTATTATGGAAACTAACGCTTTAGACTATGCTCTTACTGCTATCTTTTCTATTATAACTAAAAATAATCAAATTCACCATGTGATCTTCTACTTCTGAATGTTTTTTGTTCCAGAGCTCAATTATGATATCCATGACAAAGAATTACTTGTGATATTTGAAGTCTTCAAAATTTGGCGACACTATTTAGAAGGGTCCGCTTTATCAATTGATATTGTAACAGATTACAAGAACTTGGAATATTTTTCAACAACCAAGGTTCTAATGTGCTGATAAGCAAGATAGTTAGAATATCTCTCCTAATTCAACCTCATAATTTACTTCTGTTCCAGACATCTTGGTACCAAACCAGATACACTTACTAGATGATGGGACATCTATTCAAAAGAAGGAGATAATGGCTATGCTATAGTAAATCCTCATAATTTCCATCTAGTCTTTATTCATAAACAAATTGTAACATCTCTCTGAGCAACCATTCTCACCACCCCAACACTTCACACAGCCACGATATTGGACAAAAACCAACTCTACTCTGATGTTCTAGTAGCACTCCTCTCTAACTCCTCTATCTCTGACCATTTACTCCATCTGAAAGGACACTGGTCAAAAGACAATGCAGGTTTCCTCAGACTCAACAATAGAATATATGTTCTGGATAATGCTAACTTACGCCTCTGGGTTCTCCAGTATCACCACGAGTATGTTCTGTTAGAACATCTAGGCCAAAATAAGATATTATACCTGACCAAATATTCATAACAACATACAAAAGTTCTGTAGGTCTTGTATCACCTGTATGAGGACCAAACCACAATAGCACAGATTATATAGATCTCTCTAATAACTCTCTATTCTAGAATGTCCATAAAATTCAATTTCTATGAACTTCATCAAGAAACTCCTTTTCTCCTCTAGATTCAACACCATCCTGATTATAGTAGATTGCCTGTTAAAACAAGCTATATTTATTCCCACTCACAATACCATCACTTTAGTAGAATTAGCACATCTCTTTATCATTCATGTCTTTTCAAAATATGGCATTCTGTCTCATGTTACATCTGATTGTAGCTCTGAGTTTGTTTCTCACTTCTTCTACTTCTTAGGTACTACTTTAGATATGAGACTTCACTTTACCAGTGGCTACTATCCAGAGGCAAATGGTCAAGCAGAATAAACTAATTAGATGTTGGAACAATACCTTCGCATATACTACAACTATCAACAGGACAACTGGTCTGAATTGTTACCCCTGGCTAAGTTCTCTTATAACAATGTCCCTAATGCTACAACTGGGATATCCCTATTCTTTGCCAACAAAGGCTACTATCCTAACCTCAATATATACCCAGAATGAGATATAGCCTTCTCTCGTACCCATGACTTCATAATTGATATTAATGAACTACAAGGTATGCTCAAAAGAGAAATTGCCAAAGTCTAACAATAATATCAACCCTCTACTAACTCTCATCAAAACAACCCACCAGACTTCCAAGTTGGCCAATTAGTATTTGTTAGAGTGCAGTACTTTTGCATGACTCATCCATTGAAGAAACTCTCCAAAAAATACCTTAGACCATATGAGATAATTGCTTAGCCCAGTCCACAATCTTTCACACTTTACCTTCCAGACACTACGAGAGCTGTTTATCCTATGTTCTATGTCTCTATGCTCGAACTAGCCATATCTAATATCTTTCTAGAGCATTCTGAGCCCCTGCCAGCACCAGTAATCATCAATGGAGAACTAGAATATGAAATCTTCAAAGTAATCGACTCCAAGATTGACTACCAAAGGGCATATAAGCTGCTCTACAAGGTTATATGGCTAGGATACAAAGATACAGGCAACAACTCTGAATAGTTACCAGTGACAGAACTAGAACATGCCAAGGAACTACTGAACAATTTTCATCTCAAGTACCCCTCTAAACTGGGACCATTACAACCCTAAAGAACCTTTTATTCTATTTTTTACCTCTACTACTTTGCACTTACTTCTACTTAAAAAAAAAAAAAACTTTGAATACTTACATACATTTCAGAGTATAGTTTTTGTTGCACTAACTCACTTACTTGTATTTCACTCTGGTATTTCCGTTGCAGTCTGATACTTGTATTCAAAACTCATGCACTTGTATCCTTCTGCAATCCTCTCCTGCAAACGTCTACTACTTGTATTCTTATTTCATTAACTATCCTCACTTATATCTATTTTCTACCCACAAAAAAGAAAATAATATTCAAAAGAAAAAAAAACATTACAAAGTTCCAGTACCAACAGAATACATAACCAGAGAAAAACTACTACTTCTTTCTTCCACATCCTCTATTCCATTTTCCTTTTCCTTTACTCTGTCTATTCTCTCCTCCCTCTGTTTTTCTTTTTCTCTGCTATCTTGCACCTTTGTCTCTTTTTTCTTGGACTTTGGCCATGAAATGTATTCTTTCTCAGAATCCTAGCTCTCTATGCCAACCAACTTCTCCAATGTCATTACAATTCTCTGGACATCCTTTCTTAACCCCCATAACTTACTCAACTCATCCAACTTCCTTAAAACATTTGTCTTCCATTCCACATCTGTTTATTGTTTTGTCTTTCTAGCTTTTGACCTCTGGATCACTTCCACCCTTGCCTTTGTGCATGCCTTATTAGCATCAAAAGGCTTACAGGCAGCCTTAGCCTTGGTGTAGAGAGTACATGACGTTGTATGACTAAAAGAGTTAACAAAGTAACAAAAGAAATTAAATAAAAACTCATAGCAAGTTTTGGGAAATGCACAAGATCCCAATGTCTATGCATCTCTCACAAAGACTTCCTCTACCAATAGCTACCATCCCCATTTCCTTTGTCAACTCCTCATGTTGTTGATGGGCCTCTGGAGTTTCCTTGGGCAAATAGTAGACATATTGCCTCTTAGTCAAAGACGGGAGGTCAATAAGGTTCATCTCCTCATTGGAAGGAGGATTCAAGAGAAATAGGAAAGTATTAGTTCAGTTTTTGTGACATTGTTGTTCGACAGCGGCAGTGTAATCTACCTCTAGTCAATGAGCCAGGTCTCTCTGGTATTTCTCTTCTCTCTGTTGCATCTCTTCTTCCTTTTGTTTTCTTTGTGCCTCTTCCTCCAAACATTTCTGCTCTGCTAATTTTGCCTCTTTTCAGGCTTGGCGCTCAAGCTGTTTTTTTTCTTTCCGCTATCAAAGCAGAGTTTTTGCCTCAGCATGTCTTTGGGCTAATTTAGCCTTATATAACTCATCATCAGAGTCAAAGAAATTAGCATTTGAGGTAGAGTTGAAGGATATAGTAGTAAAGTTTCAGGTTAAAAGTCCACAGAAAAGGATTTTTAAAAAGTAAATCAGGTGATATTTAAATTGCTTATGTGTAACAGCTTTGAGGGCTCAGCCTTAAAGGGGGGAGTACTGTCATATTCTGGAAATCTAATAATTATGTAATTTATTTCTCCTAATAATTCTCCTGAAATTATAATTAGTAGAATAGCATAATAGACTACTTTTCTCCTATTCAGGACTTCCTATAAGTACTAAGTAGTTACAGTGTATTTCCTCAGTTTGTAAATTAATGTTATTTGATCCTATTTCTATTCTTGTTCACTTCCGTTCCTATTCTATATTTCTAGAACCTCTACTCTGCTAACTTACTTTTGTTCTGAAATAAGTGACTGACCTCATGACTAGAGACCGAGGCACAACATATAAGTTGAAGCCAAGATCATTCTTCAAAAGTTGTACTCTGCTCTAATGTTCTGTTCTATTTGCCAGAGTCTGCCTTCTTAGGTTTTTCACCATTGCTAAGTACTATCTACTCCCTAAAGTAGTACTATACATCTGTTCCATAGTATAAATCTATTTATAACTCCTCCATTCCATTATCCATCTCCTGTATTTGACATAATTTAATAAATGGTACTATGGTAATTACCTATTGATTTGCCTGATATCTCAGCCAATACTTATTGCCTCAAGATGTGACTCATATTGATCAAAAGGTATTTCAAAAGCTTCCTGTAGCTGTTAATACTGTGAGAATCATTGAAGAATTAATGGAGATAGGTCCAAATAAAGTTTGTGATAGTTATCTTAGACAACTACTAGAGAATATAGTTGAGCCTTTTGCTAATGCTAGTGCAAAGTAGCAGGTATTAATACATGTTTTTGAAGGAGGCCAAAGTGTTAATCTAGATGACTTTCCAGTGGTAGCTGCTATTATGACTTGGCAAAATAGCTAAGCTATTATGACTTGGCAAAATAGCTAAGCTATTATGACTTGGCAAAATAGCTAAGCTATTATGACTTGGCAAAATAGCTAAGCTATTATGACTTGGCAAAATAGCTAAGCTATTATTTATATTTCTTTTTCTATTTATATTTCTTTTCTCTAGACTTACTACACAAAGGGAGAGTATAGGAAAGTATCACATGACCAAGGTCACAAGTCACAATCACAAACATTGTGATACCACATGAGGAAGTCACATGATATGTGTGGGAAAGTAGGGCATAGACTAGGTAGTAATTGTATAAGTAGTATATAGAAATTAATAAAAACTCTATCGAGTTCTTCTTGTCAACTCAAACTTGGAGTAGGCTTAAGTTGTCTTGGCTAGAGTCTTATAGCTACATGGGATTAGTATCTTTTATTGAAGAAATGTGCATATATGCTATAGTTGTATATAAGCTAGACCTATTACTTTGGATAACAAGGAAACTAAAGTTGACTACATAACCAAACTGCTCCCTGTATAATCCCTTTCTAGTCCAAATAACTGTATACATACAGAAGAGAATGTAATGACCAGTAGTACTATAGGTGAACTATTTTCTTGCTCAAGTTTTACAGACCAAATCAACAAATCTATACCATCTTCTAAACTTCATACTATGTTACTGTCAGAATAGTCAACTCCTGAGCTGGAATAAAGCCAACTGCTCCTTTATTAGCATTTAACAAGGAAAACTCGATAGAGTTCCTATTAGATTTTCTATACTACTTATACAACTACTACATAGTCTATGCACTACTTTCCCATGCCTATCATATGACCTATCATGTGACATCATGTGATGTGACTGTGACTATGTGATATAACACTTTCCCATACTCCCTTCTGT
>Ga0153964_1000131_pt1 | contig 14188 bp, 8 predicted proteins | sample TSFL048MetaG_FD_104726 | JGI IMG/M metagenome (GOLD analysis project Ga0153964, IMG submission 104726) | Attine ant fungus gardens microbial communities from Florida, USA - TSFL048 MetaG | ecosystem: Host-associated > Fungi > Mycelium > Unclassified | place: USA: Florida, Withalacochee... | reverse complement strand
GCTAGTATATATACTACACTAGATAGTCAGGCACACACTACCATGGCAACTGATCTATAATCACAGAATGTCCTAGAACAAGTATTAATAGGCATCGCACCGCATGACACAGACAGAAGAAGTCAGGAACGATGGGAACGCGATACACGATCTGTCACTGGGCCATTAATAGATCAGACCCTCAGAACTTACTAAGCGTTACCCTAGATGTCCCCTTACAAATACTTTATTATCATTCTTTTCAGTCTTTTGAGTTATACCCCGCTATTTCCCCTATTCTTAAGCTCTCTTGTATATTTGATCATCTCTCCAGTGCCTACTTGTTAGCGCACAATTGTGAGATATCTCGGGGATCTTTTATATTTTTATTTGTTTTCACCTTTGTTCTGTGATCAATTCCCCTTGATCCCCATCAATAGGGCAAGTAGAAGGGCAGAGGAAGGAACAACTGGCTCCAGTAATAATTGAAGAAGAAAAAGAGTGGGAAGTAGAAAGAATATTGAATAAGCAGAAGATCAGGGAGAAGGATAAATACTTGGTATAGTGGAAAGGATTTATGGTAGAATCAGACACTTGGAAAGGGAGAGAGAATTTAGGAAATGCTAAGGAGGCAATTGAGGAATTTAAAAAAGAATACAGACAGGATATGGAGAATATAAGAAAACAGAAAAGAGAAAAAGGAACATTTAGAAGAGAAGAATTGCCAGGAAAATTCACAGCAAAGAAATTATTTGGATGGATGGATAAGAGATATGACCAGGAATATTGGGAAAGGTTAGAGAGAAATTGGAATAAATAAAAAGGAAGTCAATAGAAGAAGAGCCAACTAGATAAAAAAAGAACTATGCTGGAAACAATCAAGGAAGAAGAAGAAATTGAGCAAGGAAATTTGGGGATAAGAGAGTGGACAGATGAAGATGATGAAATGGGTAACATAGCTGACCCATACTATGAATTATAAAGAAAATCCTCAGGACAAGGAAACTTAAGAGAGAAGTAGTGTTATAACTTAGCAAAACAGCTAAGTCATTATTTATATTTACTTTTCTTTTTCTTTTCTTTTGGACTTACTACATAGGGAGAAGTGCGTGAAAGTGTCATGTTGCTAGTGTCACATAGTCACAGTATCACACCATGTGATATCACATAATAGGTCATATAATAAGTATAGGAAAGTAGTGCATAGACCATGTAGTAGTTGTATAAGTAGTGTACAGAAAATAACAGGAACTTCATCAAGTTCTTCTTGTCAACTTGGACTTGGAGTAGATTTAAGTTATCTTGGCTAAAGTTTTATATTATATGCTTTTATCAATAGTTTTTAAGATAGTTGTCCCATGTTTTTGATGATCAATTTATTATAAGTAATAAGCGTATTTTGTCACTTATCAGGAATAACTCCTTTTTGTCTATATGAACTTAACAAAGTTCTTCTTTGCTAGGTCTTTTGTTTACCCAGAGCACTTGTTAATTCCTTCTTATCTCCCTCCTTATCTTTTCTTCTGTATTATTTTATAAGTCCCTAGGCATAGTCACCCTAGGAACTAACATCCAACCCTGCACCTTGTTATATACAGCAAAGTATAGCAGCAGTGATATTGGTGTTTGTTGACTTGTTTGTAGTTTACAGTTATTGAGTATAGTTTTCAAGGGGGTAAAAGGATAAAAATGCCCAATTTTAGCCTCTTAATGCCATTATGTTATACCAAGTACCATCCTAGTTGTCAGACTAGCTAACTCCAAAGCCAGAATTAAGCCAACTGCTCCTTTATCAGCATTTGACAAGGAGAACTTGATGGAGTTCCTGTTAGATTTTCTATACTACTTATACAACTACTACATAGTCTGTGTACTACTTTCCCATGTCTATCATGTGATCCATCATGTGATGTCATATGATGTGACACTGTGACTTCCTGTTATGTGACTGTAACTATATGACACTTGTGATGTGATACTTTTCTGCACTCCCTTCTGTGTAGTAAGTCCAAGGAAAAGAAAAGAAAAGAAAAGAAATATAAATAATAACTTAGCTGTTTTGCCAAGTCATGACACCAGTCATATTATGTCTATGGAAGCATAGTGTTAAGCTCTAGAAGAACTTCACAATTTCTGGTACTCTACTAGCTGGTTTGGAAAATCTACATTCTTAAAATGCTTACAAGCACCTTTTAATATTCTTTTTAAGCTATGAGTTTGCAATCAATTTCTTCTAGCTTTTATAATTACATCCCATAGTCTATTAAACCATTTTTACAGAGAGTTATACTATGAATCCTCTACCCAGGTCTTGTTTTCACTCATCTTGGTAAAATAGGGATATGTAATCTAAGATGGGTTTCAGGAGTTCTTTGTACTCCTTTATGTAATAACTTCTTTGTTTTTTTGAAAATGTAATTCTGGAGAACAGGATGTGAAGTAGAAGTTGTCTACTTTGTGCCAGCAGTAGTCTGCTTTAACAAGCTTTTTTTGTAGAATTTTTGTAGATAGAGTGGGGATTTCTTTTCTCTTCAGCAATGACTTGTTTGGTGCACTCTCCTAGTTCAGCAAGAGGCATTCAGCAAAAGTCTTTTTGGTGTTTCTGATGGTGAGCATAGTTGGGGGGCAAAAGTAAGCACAACATCCCTATTTCAGCAGATGAAGTGTGTAGGTAGAAACTACAATATACTACTCTAAAAGTGTCCTTCCAATATCAATGATAGATCCTGTCTTGAGGGGGGAGAGTCAACGTCATATCCAGTCTCTCTTACTGGCTTATAGAGGAGGAATAGGGGTCTTAGAGTGGTTCCAGCCACCTGCAAGGGTTTTTTAGAAATGTTTATACAAATCTGAAGTCTTTCAGGACCAGCTGTGATATATAAGCTAGCCTGCTCCCATTATTCTGAGAGACAGACCTTTCCCTTTATGCCTAGGGTTGTCGCGAAATAATATTCTCGTTATGGAATGACATCGAGTTGTCTTGGAAACTCCATTTGGTAAAGTATTTGTTTCAGATATTTATATATTAAATATGGGATTGTAGTTACATTTTAATCAAGTCTTTCTGTCTTTCCCTCCTTTCCCCTGCGCTCAATTTATTTCGCTGTTAAGGGTCCAACCTACTATAGAAATAGGTCTTTGACAGAAACCCACTTTGAGCCCTCAGTAAGTCTTTTGTCCTTTTACAGAAACAGAGACACCCTCATAGCCTCCTGGACCCTCATCTGGAATGAACACAACTCCCAAGTTTTTTGCAGAATCAAGGGAGACAAAAAACAGTAGACTTAACAAACTATTACAAATAGTCACTTATTATTTGTGATGGGTGCTTTGATACTTTAAAGAGTTCAAAAATGCAAAGTTAAACAAGTAACAAAAGATGTTGTTAAGTCTGAGGTCTAATCCTCAGACTATGAGTCCTTATATACAGAAAAGTAATGGTCTGTGCACTAGGACAGATCATCATATGCTACTATCTATTGTTCTACATATGGTAGTGCCTTTGTGCTAGAAATAGTGATAACTTAACCATATGGAGGTTGTTCTTTGTTCTAAGAAAAGGATAGATGACTATCTATGGGTAATTAATGAAATCTATGTACAAACATTGAGGCCTTCATATCTCTACAAATATTAATCACCTCGGTACTTTTTTAGGCTCATTCTGAGTGGTATGAAGAGGGCTTCTCTGATACCTAAAAGCAAAGCATATATTGTGGTGGTTTCCGAGATATTGGTGATTTAATAAACAGTACCATGGTAGTTACCTGTTGATCTGCCTAATATCTTGGCCACTATTGATTGCTTCAAGATGTAACTGGTATCGATTGAAAGGTCTTTTCAAGAGCTTTCAGGTACCATTAAGACTGTGGGAATCGTCAAAGAACTGATAGAGATATGGCTGAATGAAGTTTGTGACAGATTTTTTTGATCTTGCTATAATTAGCCATCAGTGATGATGGCTCAGATCTGATCGTAACTCTTTCTGCAAATAGTGCTGCCAGCTGCTGAGGTATGACATCGCTCTTGTAGTACTAGGCCATCTAAGTTTGCTTCTCCATAACTCTTTCTGCAAATAGTACTGCCAGCTGCTGAGGTATGACATCGCTCTTGTAGTACTAGGCCATCTAAGTTCACTTCTGTCCTTAAGAGCACTTCTAGAAGAGAAATCCATTAGAAATCTGATATGGGGCACCTGGGCAAGCATCTATGAGGTATATGTAGTGGTGGTCACAGTTACTACTCTACTACTCAAGCGAGATGCTTTAGTCCATAACTGGGCATCTAGGGAATATCTCTAGGGGCCGAACTCTTCTCTTGAGCTGGTTATTCTTGTTATTAGGGTACAAATTGTCACTTATTTTGCCTAAACAGTTGTCCAGCGTGATAGCATGTAACCTTGTATGGCCCTTGTTGCTTGGAACTTATGCTTTTCCTCCTGCTGACACTTTCAAAAATCATTATCAATTCTCAATACAGCCCTCTTCAGACCCTCAAATGTTGAGATGTCCTTGTGACTAAACCACAATTTGTCATGTATATGATGGGGGATGGCATTCTTTACCACTTTTCAGAGCGACCTATCATTCTAACAGATGCAGTTCTAGAACTTGGTAAATTGGATAAAGTAATTGGCAGCCTTGCCATTATTTGGAAAAGAGATTGCTATGATAGCATTCTTATCATCATTCTCTAATGAGTAAGACCCAAAAAGGTTAGAAAGCTTTTGAATGAAGGCTGACCACTCTTTTAAGAAGTCAAAGCTTTAATAAGCTTTGGCTTTGTTGATGAACAGCTCAAAACAATCAAGGGCTATATCCTAGAGATAGAAAATGGCAAAGAAAATCTTTTTAGTGTCTTCAGTAAACTCCCCTTTGCAAGTATAAAAATAGATTTGATATTGGAATATAAATGCTTGAAGCTCATCAGAACTGCTCCCACTGAACAGGTCTGGTTCCTTGACCCCTTCCTTTCTTTTTTTTAGGTGCAAGTCAGGTCATCTAGCTAGTGCTATTAGTATAGCCTATAAGTCCAGCCTTGAGATATCAGGGTATTATAAGGGGATGCTCTAGAGTAGCTTAGGTAACCTAGTATGGGTGAGTATTATCTAGCTTGCCCTCAGATCCTCGGAGCCTGCTATTCATAGTTCCCTTCTCTCTTGTTTTTGTTGCCATGGTTAGTACTATATAGCCTTATTAGGTATAGTAGTTATTAGTGTCCTGATCTGTGTTCCCTTAGTGACCGGCACACAGACCAGCTAGTCTAGTATATATAGCTAGTGATGTATAGTAGGATACTTGACCTCAACATTGATTAGAGCTCCTGGGCTATTCATTGCTCTTACTTAAGACACCTCCCCTACTAATGTCAAGTGTGTTCTGGGACACCTCCGAGTACCCTCTTACAGATATGGGTTTTGAGTTGTCTTATGTAGATGACCCAAAGGCTCATCAAGATTCTCTAGAATATATTGTCATACCAGACAGCTGTTTAGGGTAATAAAAGTGACATTTTTCACCATAATAACAAGAATAACTAGCTTAAGAGACGAGTTCAGCCCCCTAGAGATGTTTCTTAGATGCCTAGTCATGAACTTGAGCATACTACTTGAGTATCAGAGTAGTGGCTGTGACCACCACTACAGAAACCTCATAGAGATTGTTCAGAGAATTTCATAACAGATCTATAACAGAATTTCCCTCTAGAGTGCTCTCAAAAGCAGAAAGGACCTTAGGAGATGGTTTTCTAATAGAATGATATCATATCTTGGTGGCAGTGACTTATTTATAACATCTAGGTTACCATCAGAGCAGGACCATCATCACTGCTGGCTAATTATAGCAAGAACTAGCAAAATGAGTCCTCTTAAGGACTATATTGCAAACCTAACAGAAGGAGACTGAGGCTTGAAGATGTGATAAGGTATAGAGGAGTAGTAGAAGAACTAGAGAGATCAGGAAAAGAGGTTAGATAGAGAGATGAAAGAAAAGGTGTTTGATGAAGACAATATGCTTGAAAGCAAAACAACTCAAGATTATTGCCTTTCTCTACAGCCCATCAAAAGGCTTGAGAGCCATCTATTGTTCAGAGAAGATCTCTAGGAGTAGGATTAGAGGAGTGGGGAGTGGTAGCCAAGTGATCAAAAGAGGTGCTGTCTCATCATTTCACTCTTACTATCTTTGGGAATTTGGAAGTTTTCTTTGTTTCTTTTCTTTTGTTGTATTGTTGCTTTGTAATCCCAATAAAATACTCTAGGGCACAGAAGGGACAAAACTACTCTTTCCCCCATCATCTCTCCCTCTGTTGCTTTAGAACTAAAAGGCTATTTGAGTAATTTGAGGTTTTCTTTTGTGTCTGCTTTATGAAAAATCTATAAAATTTCCCTTGACAGGAGACTCAAGCCTCAATGGACTCAGGCATTCACTTATGCTAGGAACTAACCACTTGCTACATGTTTTTGGAGTAGGTTTCCAGTTGTACAGTCAGCTAAAGTAAAGCCTGCACAATAGCATAGAAGTTCTAGGTAGTACTTGTTACAAACTTCACTTGGCCATATCTCCATCAATTCTTCAACAATTCTCACAGTCCCAATAGCTACGGAAAGCCCTTGAAAAGACCCTTTGATCAATACCAGTCATGTCTCAAAGCAATCAGTATTGGCCAAGATATTAGGCAGATCAACTGGTAACCACTATGGTACTGTTTATTAAATCGCCAATATCTCAGAAACCGCCACGATCTAAGCTTTGCTTTTAGACATCAGAAAAGCCCTCTTCATACCGCTCAGAATGAGCCTAAAACGGTGCTGAGGAGATCAATATTCGTGGAGATATGAAGGCCTCAATGTTTGCATATGGACTTTATTAATTACCCATAGATAGTCATCTGTTCTTTTCTTAAAACAAAGGACAGCCTCCATATGGTTAAGTTATCACTATTCCTAGCACAAAGGCACTACCATATGTAGAACAATAGATAGTAGCATGTGATGATCTGTTCTAGTACACAGACTATCACTTTCATGTATATAAGGACTCATAGTCTGAGGATTAGACCTTAGACTTAACAACATCTTTTGTCACTTGTCTAACTTTGTATTTTTGAACTCTTTAAAGTATCAAAGCACCCATCACAAATAGTAAGTGACCATTTGTGATAGTACTGCTGTATTGACAGCGAGCCAGACTACTAGACTAGGTAAGGGCAGTAGTGTCATGGCACAAGATGAATGCATGCCTTAGAGATCTTATTATGGTAAGGGTTCTCTCAAGTGGATACTAAAAACATTTCTTCTTTCTTAGGTTTCTATTTAATATATTTTGGATATTCTTTGGACTTTTACCTTCAGTAAGCTCTCTATTATTTGATTTATCTCCCTAGTGCCTACTTGTTTAGTACACAATTGTGAAGCAGTTTGGAGATTTCACCTCTCTGACCTTGCTTTCACCTTTATTTCATAATCAAGCCTTTTGATTCCCATCAATGCGCCACCTTCTCCTTTTCTAGTCTCCTATTTGGACAATCTTTATATCAATATTCTACTCCCTCACACTTGAAATACCTTATCTTATTCTCCTATGTATTTCTCCTTATGGAGTGTACCAGTGCCTTCTTTAGTTATACCTTTGATGGTGCCACCATCTGCATTACTTTTTCTCTTCTGTCCTCTTTCTGTCTTCTTATCTCCACTCCATACCTTATCACCTTACTTAACAATGCCTCAAACTATTTTGAGGAAACAATGTTCTCTTTTCTCCTTCCCTTCTGTTCCTGCAGTTAAGGGCTAGATGCCCAAACTTCTTGTACTTGTAACACAGCTTCTCTGGTCTTCCTTCTAATTCTGCCCTTAATTTAGTGAAGGCATGCTTTTGGTTGAGCATGCTGCTCATGAGAGAGTTATATTGGTGCTGAAACCTTGTGCTGATATCTCAAAGGGTATGTGTCATGACTTGGCAAAATGGCTAAGTCATTATTTATATTTCTTTTCTTTTCTTTTTCTTTTATCTTAGACTTACTATACAGAAGGGAGTGCAGGAAAGTGTCATGTCACAAGTGTCACAGTCACATGACAGGAAGTTACAGCATCACATCACATAATATCACATGATGGGTCATATGATAGGCATGGAAAAGTAGTGCACAGACTATGTAGTAGTTATACAAGTAATGTAGAAAATCTAACAAGAACTCTATTGAGTTCTCTTTGTCAATCACTGAACAAAGAGCAGTTGGCTTTATTCTGGCTTGGAGTTTAGCTTTCTTATAGTATAAAATGAAGGATTTGATCTTACTAACTGCTATATCTGTTGGGGCACAAGATCTTTACCCAACCAGACACCTACTACTCTACTAACTACTGCTCTAATGATATAGTTAGACTATCACCTCACGGGGAGGATCCCCAATCTAGATGGCCTTCTAGAAGTAACTGTCACTTCTCTGTGTGTACCAACTCACAATAGAGCGTAGCATAAGGTTTATACTAAGAAAGGTACAAGTAATCTACTAAACACTGCTCGTTTGTAAGGTCAGGTCTTAGAAATGATACCCAAGCTTGGTACCATTCTTCCACCATCAATCCCTAACTGATTGACAAGTCTCCTTAAGCCAAGGGCCTAGCTATATATGGAGGTGGCTAGTGATCATGATGAACACTGGCTAAGAGTTGATTTGAATAAGAGTAAGTGTAAGCAAGGTCCAAGGTGGATAGTGCTCAAAGTGGAATCGAGTTCTGGTATAAGACTTTAGCCAAGACAACTTAAATCCACTTCAAGTCTAAGTTGACAAAAAAAACTCAATAAAGTTCCTGTTATTTTCTATACACTACTTATACAACTATTACATACTTTGTGCACTACTTTTCCACACTTATCATGTGACCTATCATGTGATGTCACATGATGTGATACTGTGACTTCCTGTCATGTGACTGTGACACTTGTGACATGACACTTTCCTGCACTCCCTTCTGTGTAGTAAGTCCAAGATAAAAGAAAAAGAAAAGAAAAGAAATATAAATAATGACTTAGCCATTTTGCCAAGTCATGATGTATAAGGCCTTACAAGGCTCAGGGCACAATGTTTGGTACAGAGGCAAAAGGAGTGAAAGTGAAAGTGAAAAGGACCTAGATATAGTAGAAAATAGATAAGATTTAGAAAAAGAAAGAACTTGCGATACTGCCAAAATAAAGTGCTGAAAAAGGCTTTAAACAAAATCATTGGACAGTTACAACAAATCTGGTAATAAGAACAAGTGTCCTTAAAAAGAACCTCTTTCAGAAATCATCTCCACCAGGTTCAAGCATGATAAATCAGTCATGGCTAATAAAACCATTGGAGGAATAAAATGATGACCCAGACTCCCCCCCTGAGGTTGTTAATATAAAACAGCACATCAATTGAGGAAATCCTTAATTCTATTCTTCCAAGTGGAAAGGAAAAGAGGACTCCCAAATTGGATTATACCTTGAGACTATAGAGTATAATGTCTGTGATCTACAGTCAAAGGATAGTGTACTCTCTATTAGCCTGCAAAGTCAGAAGTAGTACTGGAATCTTGTAACATGCAACAAGACTACCTCCATTAGAATATTTCAGTTACACTTTGGGTATACAACACAAAAGAACAGACTGAGGCTTTAGTTGATTCAGGAGCTACTATGAACTTTGTTGATAGAGTTGTCATGGAAAATAATAACCTGGAAATGCATAAAACTAGCAAATTCATATTGTGTGATCAATGTGAATAACACCCCCAACAAAGCAGGACAAATAACAGAATATGTCCAAGCTTATGTAGAAATTGGATCTTACAAGATGACCCAACACTTCTTTGTTACTAACCTAAAGAATAAGGAAATGATAATTGGATACTCATACTTGTATAAAGCATAATCCAAACATAGATTGGCAAAAGAGGTCAATGGGAGGTTACCAGGTATCTGGATATATACACTAGTAAAGTCTGTAAAACACAAGATGTAGAAGCAGGAGCTAATGAGCTTTATCCTGAAATGGATGTAAGAAAGCTAAACTTCAAGCCAGAATAAAGCCAACTGCTCTTTGTTTGGCAATTAACAAAGAGAACTCAATAGAGTTCCCATTAGATTTTCCTACACTACTTATACAACTATTACATGGTCTGTGCACTACTTTCCCACACTTATCATGTGACCCATCATGTGATATTATGTAATGTGACAGCATGACTTCCTGTCATGTAACTGTGACTTTGTGACACTTGTAATGTAATACTTTCCTGCACTCCCCTCTGTGTAGTAAGTCCAAGATAAAAGGAAAAGAAAAGAAAAGAAATATAAATAATGACTTAGCTGTTTTGCCAAGTCATGACAATAGATGTCAGTGGATTCCCCTTATTGGATGACATAGGAGATGAGGACTTTGACAATCACATTCTTAGCTAGGCAGACATGACTGATCCAGGCAGTTATCAACAGGCGATAATGATTGCAACTATACTCAACAATCAAGACCAATATGGGGACTTAGATTATAAAAACACAAAGATCTGGAAGGCTCATGTACCAGAATGGTTACATGAGTATAGAAATGTGTTTTCAAAGCATAAGTCAGAGAGAATGCTATTATGGAAACTGTATGACCATGCTATTGACTTCATGGAAGGCACAAAGCTTCCCAAGCCAGCAAAGGTCTATCTATTATCTTTAGTGGAAAGAAACTTTCTTGACACATAGATCAATGAGAAACTTAGAAAAGGTTATATCTATCTATCTACTAGTCTAATAGCAGCTCCATTCTTTTTTGTGAAGAAACACGATGGAAGCTTATGACCCATTATGGATTATAGAGTTCTCAATGTAATTACTGTTGATGGGGATCAAAAGGTTTGATCACAAAACAAAAGTGAAAACAAGATTGGAGAGGCAAAATCTCCAAACTGCTTCACAATTGTGTACTAAACAAGTAGGCACTAGGGAGATAAATCAAATAATAGAAAGCTTACTAAAGGTAGAAGTCCAAAGAATAGCTAAAACATATTAAATAGAAACCTAAGAAGAAAAGAAATGTTTTTAGTATCCACTTGAGAGAACCCTTACCATAATAGGATCCCAAGGCATGCATTCATCTCATACTATGACACTACTACCCTTACCTAGTCTAGTAGTCTGGCTTGCTATCGATACAGCAGAACTGTAAGGGAACGCTCTAGAGTAGCTTAGATAACTGTAAGGGCAACTGGGGCACAAGACTCCAGGAGAATCCTCAGTTAATATTACAGTTTGCAATTATGATACAACTCACCTTCAAGAAAATCCTTAGAGATTAGGATGAGGCTCCTGAAGGGATGTTTTACATTATATACTGGGTTTGCATTCTAAGTGTCAGGGTCTTTGTGATTGGAGCTATACTAGTGTGTTTAAGTATTACTTTAGTAATACTTGAACAGGCTTAGGCTGCTCCGGAGTATCGCTTTGCAGTTTAGGGGTGGAGATAGAGCTATCCCCTTACAGTAACCTGGTATAGGTGAGTATTATCTAGCTTGCCCTTGGATTCTCGGAGCCTGCTATTCATAATTCCCTTCTCTCTTGTTCTTATTGCCATAGTTAGTACTACATAGCCTTATTAGGTATGGTAGTTATTAGTGTCCTGATCTGTCTTCCCTTAGTGACCAGTGCATAGACCAGGCTAGTCTAGTATATATAGCTAGTAATGTATAGTAGAATACCTTACCTCAACATTGATTAGAGCTCCTGGGCTATTCAATGCTCTTACTTAAGATACCTCCTCTATTATAGTTGAGTGTGTTCTGGGATGCCTCCGAGTGCCCTCTTACAGGGAAGTTCTGTTATAAATCTGTTATGAAATTCTCTGGATAATCTTTATGAGGTCTTTGTAGTAGTGGTCACAGCCACTACTCTGCTACTCAAGTGGTATGCTCAAGTTCATGACTGGGCATCTAAGGAATATTTCTAGGGGGCTGACTCGTCTATTAAGCTGGTTATTCTCATAAATATGGTGAAAAATATCACTTTTATTGTCTAAATGGCTGTTCAGAGTGACACTGTCAAAAAATTGCTATTCAATCCCTAAAATAGCAGACTTGATTGAATCACTTAGCAAAGCCTCAATTTTTACCAAAATTGACTTGAGGTGGGGATACAACAATGTTTGCATTAAAGAAGGAAATGAATGGAAAACGGCATTTATCATAAGATAAGGCCTCTTTGAGGCAACTGTTATGTATTTTGGGTTCTCCAATATACCAGCGACATTCCAAAGTATGATAAACAATATACTTGGAGACTTGATTCGCATAAGACTAGTAATAGTGTATTTAGATGACATTTTAATATTTGGGACATGTTTGAAGGAACATAGGCAATTGGTCAAGGAAGTGCTGAAAAAACTCCAATTTAATGACCTTTATGCTAAAGCAGAAAAATGTTTCTTTGAGCAAAGTAGCATCAAATATTTGGATGTAATAATATCGGAAAATAAAGTACAGATGAATGAAGAGAAACTTTCAGGAGTTCTAGAGTGGCCAGTACTGACTAAAGTCAAGCAAGTACAAGCATTCTTAGGCTTTGCGAATTTTTATTGTAGGTTCATTGAGAACTTTGCCAAGATATCAAAGCCACTCTCTGACTTGACCAAGAAGAATTGTATCTGGAATTGGGACATTGAGTAACAAAATGCTTTTAAGACACTGAAAAAGGCCTTTACCATGGCCCCAGTCCTGAGAATATCAAATGATGAAAATCCCTTTAAGTTATCCACCGATGCTAGCGACTTTGCAACAGGTATAGTCTTATCACAAAAAGATATGCAAACCAACCCGTGATACCCAGTGGCTTTCTTTTTCAAGTCGTTAGATGTCCATGAAAGGAACTATGAAATCTACAACAAAGAGCTACTTGCAGTAATTTGGGGACTAGAGGAATATAGATATCATCTGAAGGAACATTCATATAAAATTGAGACCTGGTTGGATCATCAGAACCTTACATTCTTTAGGACAGCTCAAAAGCTAACCAGAAGGCAAGCAAGATGGGCATTATTCATGACTCATTTTGACTTTATATTCTATCATAAACCAGAAAAGATGGTGCAGATGGAAGACTGCTTGTCCAGATGAGCAGATCATGAGATGGGGATAGACTTCAATAATACAAACCAGGTGTTGCTAAAACCTGAGTTCTTTGCTATCAATGCACTAGAGGCTACTCATGAATTGCCAATAAATGACAAGATAATCCTAAAGAAGGTCAAAGCTATACTCTTATTGGATGAAGTCACAAAAGACTACAAGTCATTACTCAAGTCTGGTCCAAGAGAATTCAAAAAATCCTTACAAAACTGGAACTATAAGAACAGACTACTCCTGTACAAAGAGAAGATATATATCCCTTGTTATGAGAGCCCTGGAAAGGAAAGAGTTTCCCATACATTTGAACAATTAATCTCCAACATCAAGTCATATAACAGAGTTAAGATATAAATATATAAATAGTGTGGGAAGATTAAGTAACCATATCATATGGCAAGGTCATGTGATTATAGAATGTTCTGGAAGGACATGTGATTGTGTAGTAATAGGGGCACAGCCACTTGTAAAGTAGTATAAGTAGGTAGTCAAATCCAATGGAGAACTCTATCAAGTTCTTCCTAAACACTCACCTTGAGTGATCCCTAAGTCATCAAGACTCTGTGATAATATCCCTCATAGCATAGAAGATACTTTGCAATAATAGATCATTTAGATGCACCATGATTTGCCATCTACTAGACACCCAGGTTGGTAGAAGACCTACAAGCTGGTCTCCAGAAATTACTAGTGGCCTGGGATGACTACATTTGTCAAGAAATACATTATGGGTTGTGATATATGTTAGTAGATGAAAAATTGCCCACAGCAATCTTTTGGACCACTTATGCTTAACAAGGTGTCTAATAGGCCTTTGTAAGGGAACAGCCTGAGATCGCTTAGATAACCTGGTAGGGTTCGTATCAGCTAGCGTTCTCACAGATCCTCAGAATCCGTGGTCTATAGTTCCCTTCCCTCTAGTTTGGGTCTCCATCACAGTACTACATAGCTATATCTGGTAGTGTAGTTATTATTGTCCTAATATACGTGTCCATGGCGACTGGTGCACAGACCAGGCTAGTCTAGTATAAGTAGCTAGTAATGTATGGTAGAATACCTTACCTCAACAATAGTTTGAGCTCT
>Ga0153964_1000127_pt1 | contig 14416 bp, 22 predicted proteins | sample TSFL048MetaG_FD_104726 | JGI IMG/M metagenome (GOLD analysis project Ga0153964, IMG submission 104726) | Attine ant fungus gardens microbial communities from Florida, USA - TSFL048 MetaG | ecosystem: Host-associated > Fungi > Mycelium > Unclassified | place: USA: Florida, Withalacochee... | reverse complement strand
CCCAATTATTGCAAGAGAAAGGTGATTATCATAGGATTAGTAACTAAAGTAACCTGGTAGATCAGCAACAGTAGAGTAAACCTAGGAAAATAATCAGAAGTCAAGGAGACATGGGATTTTCTATTACTACTAGAATGATCATTGTAATATTAGATAGTTTTATGACTGGGTTTGATATTCTCCTCTATTTTTCTTATATTTCTTTTGTATTTCTCAAAACATATAAAAACTTTGTTATAAGAGCCCCAAAAAGAAAATAGTTTCTCATGCATTTGAACACTTAATCCAAAACCTCAAATCATACAATGAGGTTGAGATATAAATAGCATGGGAACTTAGGTAATTAGATCATGTGACAAGGTCAGGTGATCATGGACTAGTAGTATAGCCACTGTAAAATAGTATAAATAGTAGCCTAATCCAACAAAGAACTTGATGGAGTTCTTCTTGAATATCTACCTAGGATAATTACTAAGAACTATCACAGTCCTTTGATAACATAAGAACTTGATACCCAATGGTGACCTCATACCTTGCAACCTCACCACCCACTTACTCTTTATCTTCCTCACTAGTGAGCATAGTACTCACAAGTATCTTAGATAGTGGGCTCTAGCTGTAAAGGGAACTTCTTAGTCAGTTAGGAACTAAGGGAGGAGACTAGGCACTAAGTCTGAGTGCTCTGTTCAAGTCCTGACCTCACAATCAGACATTGTTCATTACTTCTTCATCTGTATAAACTCTATACTGTGCTCCATTGTGAGTAGTATACATAGGAAATTGGCAGTAATTCCTTAGAAAGCTGCTTAGAGTAGGGGTCCTCTTTTGAGAGGTAATCACATACTGTATTATTAGGGTAGTAGTCAGTAAGACAATAGGACTTCAGACAAGTGAAGGTTTTTTACCCTGTTAGATATAGCTTTAGACAAATAGCCCTAGAAGAAAAAGAATCATCTGAGTACAAATCATTATCCCCCTTACCATCACCATCACCATCACCATCATCACCATCATCTATGTTCCACCAATAACAACAACAACAACAGCAACAAGGGGAACCCATTGTGATGTCTACCCCCTACTAACTACTACCACCTACAAAAGAGGAGTAACTCCTCTCCATGATCACTGCCTTATAGCAGCAAATATCTACTATGCTCCAATAATAGCAGGGGAGCAGAGTTGAGGTCACTAGACCTCCTATATTTAGTGGGAAAATAGAGGAAATGAGCATATTTATTAATGAGGCTCACTTATATTTGAGAATGAAGATAAATGGAGAAGCAGCAACAACCCAGATCACCTGGGTATTATCATATGTGCAGGGAGGAGTAGCAGAGGCATGGAAAGACAATTTACTAGATGAACTGGCCAAAAAAGAGTTAGAGATAAAGACAGTAGAGACACTATTTAAAAAGATAAGAGATGAGTTTGGAGAAATAACAAAGGAAGATAGAAAGGTAAAACAATTAAGGATGATAGAACAAGGAGGAAGAACATATGATGAATATGTCCAAGAATTCAAAAAGATTGCCAGAGAGAGCAGTTACAAGAGATGACCTCTCATTGAGAAGTTTAAAAGAGGACTAAATAAGGCCATTAGGAGGAAGTTGGCCAGATTAGAAAGCTTACTGACTACCATTGGAGAGTAGCAAGAAAGGGCAGTATAGTTAGACAAAAATCAGAGACAAAGTAGGGCAAAGGAAAGGTTGTTGGGAAGGAATACAATGTGTCCAGGGGAAAATGCATAACCTAGGAGTAGAGATTATGAAAAAGAATCATACAGAGGAAAGAGGGGACAAATCATGTGAAGAGTAGAAAATAACAGTGGAGAATATTAAGGACCAAGCATGTCCAACCAAATGGGTCTAAGGAGAGACCTAAATACAATAGATGTGAATAAAAGAGGAAGAGGAGATAAAACTTGCTATATGTGTAGAAAATGGGGCCATATGACCAAAAACTGTTGAAAAAGATGGAAAAAGAGAAGGGTAGTAAAAACACTGTAGGAGTTGGTAAAAGAAAATGGAGAACAGTGAGCTCTCAACTGGCCTCTAACAATGTGTACAGTATATTGCACCCAGAAAAACTGGGCAATAAATTGAACTTCACCAATACAACTGAAAGAGTAAGAGATGTGTGACACATATTACAGCCACTAAGAGAAGTCTGGATGAAGATAGGATTAAAAAAGTTGAAAAGCCATAAAGAGGTAACAGTAAAAGCATTATTAGACAGTGGGGCAACTGGCCTATTTATAGATACAACCTTTGCCAAAGAAAAGGGGTTCAAAATAGAGAAGCTAAAAAATCACCTCTGTCATGACTTGGCAAAACAGCTAAGTTATTATTTAATATTTCTTTTCTTTATTATTAGGATGGAGCTTGGAAAAGTATTGCATGACTGTCACAGAGTCACAGAATGGTCACATCACACACACACAGGGTGTCACATGTCACAGTCACATCATGTGACAAAGAAGTCAGCTGATAGACATAAGGACTATAGAAGACAAGATACATAGCCATAACAGTAATTGTATATATAGTGTAGCAAATCTAACAGGGACTCTATTGAGTTCTCTTTGTCAAATACTAATAAAAGAGCAGTTGGCTTGATTTTGGCTCAGGAGTTGGCTCACTAACAACCTCTTAGTAAGAAATATGGATGGAACAGCAAATGTAGGAGAAGCCATAATGCACCAGGTAGAGTGCAATATATTCTTTAAAGGGTATGTGGAAAGAGCAAGGATAGACATATGTAATCTGGAGAAAATGGAGGTGATACTAGGAATGCCATAGTTAGTAGCCCACAACCTAGAGATAGATTAGAAAAAAGGAGAAGTGAAAATAACATGGTACCCACCTATATGTGGAAAAAGAAAGTAGAAGGTAAAAGAAAAGGTAGTAGAAAGAACAGAGGAAGATAAGGATGAAGAGGTGCTAAGAAAACTAGTGCCTAAGAAATTTTGGAAATGAAGAAAAGTATTTAGGAAGAAGAAGTTGGAAAAGATGCTAGTGCAAAAGGCCTGAGACCATACAATAGAGTTAAAAGAAGAATTTATGCCAAAGAAGAGAAAGGTGTATTTACTGTCAAGAGAAGAGAGAGAGGAAGTACAAGCATTTGTGGAGAATTAGCTAAGAAAAGGGTATATTCAACCTTCTAAGTCATCCCAAACTTTACTAGTACATTTTGTGGCAAAAAAGGATAGAAAACAAAGGATGGTACAAGATTATCGACACATAAACCAGTGGATGATAAAAAATAGACATCCTCTCCCTCTCATAGTAGGTATATTAGATGGGGTAAAAAAGAGGAAAGTGTTTATGAAGCTGGATCTAAGATGGGAATATAATAATGTCAGGATCAAAGAAGAAGATGAATGGAAGGTGACATTTACAATACACATTGAAGCCTATAAACCTATGGTTATGTACTAACTCCCCACTACTTTCCAAATGATGATAAATAACCTGTTCTGGGATCTCATAAACCAAGGAGATACTGCAACCTTTATTCATGACATCTTGGTAGCTACAGATACAGAAGAACATGATGAGCTGGTGGAAGAAGTATTAAGGAGGTTGGAGAAGAACAACCTATTTGTGAAACCAGAAAAGTATAAATGGAAAGTAAGAGAGGTAAAATTTCTGGGAGTAGTAATCAGTCCAAAGGAAATAAAAATACAAAAGAAAAAGTATTAAGCTGGCCAGTACCCAGAAATATCAAGGAGATACAAAGTTCTTGGGTCTAGCCAACTATTACAGGAGGTTTATAAAGGACTTTGCCAAAATAGCCACACTGCTGTCATGCCAGATAGCCATTTAGGCAATAAAAGTGATATTTTTCACCATAACAATAAGAATAACTAGCTTGAAAAATAAGTTTGGCCTCCTAGAGATATCATTAGATACCTAGTTGTGAACTCAAGCATACTACTTGAGTAGCAGAGTAGTGGCTGTGACCACTACTACAGAGACCTCATAAGCATTGTCTAGAGAATTTCATAACAGATCTATAACAGAACTTCCCTCTAGAGTGCTCTTGAGAGTAAAAAGGACCTTAGAAAATATTTTCTATAAGAATGATGTCATATCTTGGTGGCAGTAACTTATTTATAACATTTAGGTTATCATCAGAGCAAGACCATTATTGCTAATGGCTAATTATAGCAAGAACTAGCAAGACAAGTCCTCTTGAGGACTACATTACAAACCTAACAGAAGAAGACTAAGGCTTGAAAATGTGATAAGGTATAGAGGAGTAGTAGAAGGACTAGAGAGGTTAGGCTGAGAGGTTAGATAGAGAGATAAAAGAAAAGATGTTTGATGAAACAATGTGCTTGAGAGTAAGACAACTCAAGATTACCACCTCTTTCTATGGCCCATCAAAAGACTCAAGAGCCATCTATTGTTTAGAGAAGAACCCCAGGAGTAGAATTAGAGGAGTAGGGAGTAGTAACCAAGTGATTGGGAGAGATGCTGTCTCATTATTTTACTCTTACTATCTTTGGAAATTTGGAAGTTTTCTTTGTTTCTTTTCTTTTGTTGTATTATTGCTTTGTAATCCTAATAAAATACTCTAGGGCACAGAAGGGATAAAAATACTCTTTTCTCCATCATCTCTCTTGTCAGAGAACCAAACTCTATGCCGGAATTAAGCCAACTGCTCTTTGTTCAGCGTTTGACAAAGAAAACTTGATAGAGTTCTCGTTGGATTTTCTATACTACTTATACAAATGTCTGACCCTAACCCTATACCAAAGTCCCACGCTTCCTTATGAGTCACTTTTATCTCACGTGTCCATTGATAAGAAAATAAAAGAAAAGAAAAAGAAAAAGAATATTAAATATTGACTTAGCCGTTTTGCCAAGTCATGACACCACCCTCCTCTCAAGTTTCCTCGTCCCGAGGAATTTCTCTACAACTCATAGTAGGGGTCTACCATGTTGCCTATCTCGTCTTCATCTTCCTCTATCCATTCTCAAACTCCCGATTTTTCTTCTTCCTTTTCTGGAATTGTCTTCATCGCCTCTTCTCTTACGGGTCTTCTGCCCTTCTATTGTCTCCAATTTCTTTCTAATCTTCCCCAATATTTCTGGTCATACTGCTTGTCTGACCATCTATACAACTTTCTCGCCATAAATCTTCCTGGTAGTTCTCCTCGTTGGAACGTTCCTTCTTCACGCTCTTGTTATGCCACGTCTTCCATATCTCGTCAATATTCTCTCTCGAATTCTTCGATTGCTTCTTGCACATTCTTCAAATTCTCCCTTCCTTCCCATGTATTGGACTCCACTGTAAATCCTTTCCAACATACTAAATACCTTTCTTTCCCTCTAACCTTCCTCTTATTTAGTATACGTTCTACCTCCCACTCTTCTTCCCCTTCGATTATAACTGGAGCTGGTTGCTTCTTCTTCTGCCCTTTTACTTGTCCTACATATCTTCGTATTCTACTAACGTTGACTACCAGGTGTATTCTTACTGTGCTAGGTAGTTCTAATTTGACCGCGTTTGATGATATTATTTCTTTGATTTTGTAAGGACCAACAAATCTCTCTGTCAACTTCTCTGTCCTCCTTCCAACCATTTGGTATTTCAGGTCCTTAGTGCTAAGTATGACCAAGTCCTCTACTTTATATTCTTCTACATCTGATCTCTTTTTGTTGGCATATTTCTTCATGTCTGCTTGCACCTTCCCTAGCACTGCCTTTGCTTCCTCCTGTATTTCCTTCATCTTCTCAATGAATTTCTCTGCTCCTGCATATCTCCCCTTCTTTCTTCCCTCAAACCCCATCCTGGGATCTTGCCTGTAATTTGCCTTGAAAGGTAACGTTCTAGTACTTGAGTGCGCTTTATTGTTATACGCAAACTCTGCCATTCCTAACTACTCTGGCCACTGTTCTTACCTGTGATTGATGAACATCCTTAAGTACTGTTCTAACTCTTGGTTCACCCTTTCCGTTTGTCCATCTGTTTGAGGGTAGAATGCCATCGACAATTTACTCTTAATTCCCAACATCTCATTCAGCTCTCTCATTAACCCTGCTGCAAACTGTGGTCCCCTGTCTGATATAATGCTTTCAGGTAGACCATGCAGCTTTCACATGTTATCTCTGAACAACCTTGCTAATCTCTCTACCAATGTCTTTTCCGTAGTTGGTATAAAGTGAACCATTTTAGTTAGTTGATCCACTACTACTAGGATACTATTATATCCTTGCGCTAAAGGCAGCTTAGTGATAAAATCTGCCAATATGTGCATCCAAGGTTTTTCTGGAATAAAGTTGGGCATTAACTTGCCCGCTGGCTGTTCTGTGTGGTTTTTATTGCACTGACAGGCATCGCACCCTTCCACATATCTTTTCACCTCCTTGGTAATCCCTGGTCACCAAAAATTCCTGGTTACCAGCTCCACTATTTTCCACTGTCCCCCATGTCCTCCTATTGGCATATTATGGTGTAGTCTAATTATCTCTGCCCTTAACTTCTCATCTTTTGGCACATAGACTTTTCCTTCTTTATACATAATGCTGTCTACTTCTCTTCACTCTTCGTCTCTCAGCATTTTTACTCCTGCTCGTTTCATCTCTTCTACCGCCTTTACCACTTTGTCATCCTTTACTTTGGACTTTCTAACTTCCTCTAGTAGATTTACTCTATCTACTATGATCTCTACTGCTTCTGTCTTCCTTACTTCCAACCACTCTGGTTTCACCAACGTCTTGTCCTTGTTGTCTTTTTCTACTCCAATTTCCCAGTCTGGTCTCCTGCTCAGACTGTCTGCTTTCCCCATCTTACTTCCTAGAATGTGTTTTAGCAAAAAATTAAATCTGGATAGGTACAGGGCCCATCTTGCTTGTCTTCTATTTAACTTTTGCGTCTTCATAAAGTACTCGAGGTTTTTGTGATCTGTCCAAATCTCGAATTTCTCTACTGCTCCTTCTAGGAAATGCCTCCATGCCTCTAGACATCTGACTACTGCTAACATCTCTTTATCGTGAATCTCATAGTTTCGTTTTGTATCACATAGAGATTTTGAAATGAAAGTGACTGGTCTCTATTTTTCGTCTGAGCACTTCATCGAGAGTACTCCTCCAGTAGCATAGTTCGAAGCATCAGCTTCCACCCTAAATTCCTTGTCTAAATCTGGGGCTGCTAGTACTGGTTTACTGGTGAAGACCTTTTTTAGTTCATTGAATACCTTCTGCTGCTCGTCCCCCCACTGCTACTTCTTGTCTTTCCTCGTTAGCACATTCATTGGTCTTGCTACTCAAGCAAAGTCCTTGATAAACCTCCTATAGTAATTGGCGAGGCCTAAGAACTTTCTAACATCTTTTACAGTTTTTGGTACTAGCCAACCGAGTACTCCTTCTACCTTTCCTTCCTCCATCTCTATTCTATTGGGTCCAATAACTATACCCAGGAATCCTATCTTCCTCGCCTTCCACACGCATTTTTCTGGCTTGACATACAAGTTGTTCTCCTCCAGCCTCCTCAATATTTCCTCCACAATTTCATCATGTCCCTCTTCTGTCTCTGTTCCTACTAACACGTCATCCACAAATGCTGCTATCTTTCCTTCATTTATTAGGTCCCTCAGGATTTCATTCATTATCACTTGAAAGGTTGCTGGCAAATTTGTCATCCCAAAGAACATAACAGTTGGTTCAAAGGAACCGATGTGCGTTGTGAACGCTCCCTTCCACTCATCCCCTTCTTTTATTCTGACGTTGTTGAACCCCCACCTGAGATCCATTTTCATGAACACTTTCTTACTCCCCATGTTGTCAATTAATTCTGTAATTAATGGGAGCAGGTAGTTATTCTTTATTATTTGGTTATTCAGGTTGCGGTAGTCCATCACCATCCTCTTACTGCCATCCTTCTTGCCTACAAAGAATACTGGCAATGTCTGAGGGGATTTCAATGGTCTGATATACCTCTTTCTCAACTGGTCTTTCACAAAATTCTGGACTTCTTCCCTCTTGTTTTTGGATAAAGGGTAAATCCTTCCCTTTCGCAGTTTAAACGTCTCCTTGAGATCTATAGCATAATCCCAAATCTTCCTCTTTGGCATTCTCTCCGACTCCACTTTCCCAAACACTTTTCTCCACTTTAAAAACTTCTTTGGGACCATCTCCTTGATTTTCCTGTGGTCCTCTTCTATCTCTTTCTCTCTTCCCCAGTCTTCTTTATTATCTATCGCCCAGTGGACGATTTTCTCTTCTTCCTCTGTTGCTGTCATCTTGACTTTCTCCTTCTTTTGACTCCTTCCACCACATAGGGGTGGGCACCTTGTCATTTTTACTTCTCCCATCTCCTAGTTTATCTCTGGGTTATGTGCTGCCAACCATAGTATCCCCAGTATTACTTCCATCTTTCCTAAATCACACACATCTATCCTCATTCTTTCTATGTGTCCTTTATAGAACACATTGCACTCTACTTGGTGCGTTATGGCTCCTCCGCTATTTACGGTTCCATCCACATTTTTGACCATTAATGACCTTTCCAACTTTTGCAGCTTGAACCCATGTCTAGCTGCCATCTGTTTATCCATAAACATCCCCATTGCACCACTGTCCAAGAGTGCCTTGATCATTACGCCTTCATACGTATTTGTCTTCTCCACCCCAATATTTAACCACACTTCTCTCAGCATTTTGAAGGTTCTTCTGACCTCCTTTCAACTACCCCCCTCTTCTGCTGCACTTTTTCTCTCTGTGGGTGTGCTGCTCTTTTCCTCTTTTGCTGCGCTTTCTGGTTCTCTTAACCGTGCACCACTTTGCTATGCCTTTGCCTCTCTGGGCCGCGCCGCTTCCTCTTCCCTTGCTGTGCCTCTTGAGTCCCTTGCTTGCGCACCGCTCTGCTCCTTTCCTCCTCTGTATCCACACCAACTTATCTTCTTCCTCTTCTTCCTCTTCTAATAGGGGAGTATTCCTTGTCCCTGATCATCTTCCACATAACATCCTCCTTTGCCACATCTTGGGCATCTTAAATACGTGATGATGGCTCCTTGGCCACGCTATTCTAACTCCCATAACTCTGCATCTCATGGCACTGTTGGTCCACAGTACCATTCAGCCCTCTTCCTCAATGTCTCCCACAAACTCCTTTTCTACTTCTCTTGCTGCACATTTCCCTCTGTAGGGCATACCGCCTCACTTCCTTCTACTCTCCTCAACCTCCTTTCTCCTTCTTGCACCTTTCCCTTTACAGGGTGCACCGGCCTCTTCTCCCCATTCTTTCTCTTTACCCACAATGGACACTTCCTACACTTGTGCCCTTCCTTTCCACACTTAAAACACTTTACCCCCGCTGTCCTCATACTCCTTATCGTCTTTTCTTCCACTCCATACTGCATCACCCTGCTACTCAAGATTTCAAATTTATTTTGGGGTGTCGTTGCCCCTTTTCCTTCCTCATTTAGCTTCCTGCAATTTCGGGCCAGGTGCCCAAACCCTTTGCAGCACCTACACAACTTTTTCTTTTTTCCTTCCAATTCTGCCCTTATTTTAGCAAGGGCATGCTTTTCATTGAGCAGGTTGCTCATGAGAGTTTTATATTGGGTTTGAGACATCGTGGCGACATCTCTGAGGGTACGGATTTAATGGTTGATCTTACTAGTTACAACTATGTCTGCTGGGGCACAAGATCTTCACCCAGCCAGATGCCTACTGCCCTACTAGCTACTGCCCTAATAGTATGGTTAGACTATCACCCAACAGATGGGATCTCTAATCTAGATGGCCTTCTAGAAGTAACCATCACTTCTCTGCATATACCACTCACAATGGAGCACAGCACAAGGTTTATACTATGAACAGTACAAGTATCTACTAAACACCACTCAATTGTGAGGTCAGGTCTTGAACGCAATACCTAAGCTTGGTACTGTGTCTCCACCTGCAGTCCCTAACTGACTGCAAAGTTCCCTTAAGCCAAGGGCCTGGCTATGTATGGAGATGGTTACTGATCGTGGTGATCAGCGACCGAGAGTTAATTATGATGAGAGTAAAGATTGAGCAGAGTCCAAGGCGGACGGTGCTCGTGATGTGGAATTGAGTTCTAGTGTTAGAGAGCCAAACTCCATGCCGGAATTAAGCCAACTGCTCTTTGTTCAGTGTTTGACAAAGAAAACTCGATAGAGTTCTCATTGGATTTTCTACACTACTTATACAAATGTCTGACCCTAACCCTATACCAAAGTCCCGTGCTTCCTTATGAGTCATTTTTATCTCGTGTGTCCATCAATAAGAAAATAAAAGAAAAGAAAAAGAAAAAGAATATTAAATATTGACTTAGCTGTTTTGCCAAGTCATGACATCTCTCTCTGTTGCTCTAGAGCTAAAAGGCTATTTGAGTGATTTGAGGTTTTCTTTTGTGTCTGCTTTATGAAAACTCTATAAAACTTCCCTTGAAGAAAGACTCAAGCCTCAACAGACTTAGGCATTTGCTTATGCTAGGAGCTAACTACTCGCTATGTGTTTTTGAGGTAGGCTTCTAGTTATATAGTCAGCTGAAGTAGAGCTTGCATAACAGCATGAGAGTTCTAGGTAGTACTGCTATATTAATGGTAAGCCAGGCTACTAGACTAGGTAAGAGCAGTAGTATCATGGCATGAGATAAACATATACCTTAGGAATCCTATTACGGTAAGAGTTCACTTGAGTGGATACTAAAAAAATTTCTTTTTTTCTTAGGTTTCTATTTAATATGTTTTGGTTATTCTTTGGATCTTCACCTTTAGTAAGCTCTCTATTATTTGATTTATCTCTCCAGTGTTTACTTGTTTAGTGCACAATTGTAAAATATCTCAGAGATTCTTTTACTTTTATTTGTTGTTACTTTTGTATTGTGATCAATCTCCCTTGATCCCCATTATCAGTATTGTAGGAAGTTCAGGCACCTAACCCAAAACTATAGGAGTAAAGGAAGAAAAGAGAAGAGAAGAGTCATTTCCCAAAATAAGTTTGTTAAGTGCTTTAAGTATGGGAAGGAGAGACATAAGTATAAAGAGTATCCACTGTGAAGGAAGGTAGAAAAAGGAGTTAAGAGAGCAACACATGTAGCAATGCCACAAAAGATGTAGCAACAAAAGTTGAGGAGAGTTGAAGAAGAAGAAGTAGTATGTGTGGTTAAGCCACAAGAAGTATAGCAGAAAGAGTAGAGGAGAAGTCTGGTGCATGTCATGACTTGGCAAAACGGCTAAGTCATTATTTATATTTCTTTTCTTTTTCTTTTATTTTATCTTGGACTTATTACACAGAAGGGAGTGTGGGAAAGTGTCACATCACATGATGTCACATGATAGGCATGGGAAAATAGTGTACATACCATGTAGTAGTTGTATAAGTAGTATAGAAAATCTAATGGGAACTCTATCGAGTTCTCTTTGTCAATTGCTAAACAAAGAGTAGTTGGCTTTATTCCAGCTTGGAGTTTAGCTTTCTTACACTAGAACTCGATATCCACTTCTTAAGCACTGTCTACCTTGGATCTTGCTTACTCTTACTCTCATATAAATCAACCCTTGGCCAGTAGTCATCATGATCACTAGCTACCTCCATATATAGCTAGGCCTTTGGCTTAAGGGAACTTTGCAGTCAGTTAGGGACTGCAGGTAGAGACACAGTACCAAACCCAGGCATTATGTTCTAGACCTGACCTTGCAACTGGGTAGTGTTATTAGTTATTGTTTTCTTAGTAGAAACCTTGTGTTGTGCTCTATTATGAGTGGTATATGCAAAGGAGTGACAGTTACTTCTAGAAGGTTATCTAAAGTAGGAATCCTCTCCTTGAGATGATAGTCTAACCCTATTATTAAGGCAGTAGTTAGTAGGGCAGTAGGCACCTGGCTAGGTGAAGATCTTGTACCCTAGTAAATATAGTTGTAATTAGCAAGAATCAACATTACTTCCGTACTCTTGCAGAGATGTAGCACCATATCTTTGCAACAATACAATTCATTAATGAGCAACTTGCTCAAACAAAAGCATGCCCTTACTTCATTAAGGGCAAAATTAGAAGGAAAAAAGGAATAAGAATGTTGGTTTGGGCACCTGGCCCAAAATTGCAGGAATAAGGAAAGAAAGGAGAAGAGGGAAGCTGCTCCCAAAAATAAATTTGAAGTGTTGTCAAGTAGGGTGATGCAGTGTGATATAAAGAAGAGAATGATAGAAAAGCAAGAGAGGGTGGAGATTGAGTATTTTAAGTGTGAAGAGGAAGGACACAAATGTAGTGAGTGTCCACTATGGAAGTGGATGAAGAAGGTGGCATATATGGTAATGCTACAATAGATGTAGCAAGAGAGAAGACCGGTGCATCCTACCAGGGAAAAGGCGCAGGAAGAAGAAAAGAGGCTGAGGAGAGTAGAGAAAAATGAAGTGGTGCATATGACCAAGCCACAAGAAGCACAGCAAGGGTGGAAGAGAAGCTCAGTAGAAGAGTTAAGAAAGAGAGTAGAGGAGTACTGTGGAAAAGGCATCCCAGAAAAGGCACAATTATGGGATCTAGGATAGTGTATGAGAGAGGTAGTGGTTTTATACCTAGCTTGTGAGAGGTGTGGAAACCAGGAATGTTATATAGAAGACAATAGGGGACAGGAAGTGATCTCCAAAAGGAAATTAGAAGGGATAAAATGGTGTGGATGTAAAGGAAAGGCGGCACACCCCATAGAGGGAAAAGTGCAGCAAAGTGGTATATGACCAAGAGAGTCAGAAAGCACAGCCAAAGAGGAGAGTAGTCAAAGGGAGGTCAGAAAAACCTTCAAAATGCTAAGGGAGGTATAGATGACCATTAGAATAGAAAAGTTGGATACACATGAGGGCATAACCATAAAGACACTCTTGGATAGTGGTGCCATAGGGATGTTTATGGATAAGAGAATGACAGCTAGGCATGGGTTCAAGCTACAGAAGTTGAATAAGCTGATAATGGTCAGAAATGTAAATGGAACAAATAATAGTAAAGGGGCCATTATACACTAAGTAGAGTGCAACATATATTATAAAGGCCATGTAGAAAAAATGAGGATGGATGTGTGTGATTTAGGAAAAATGGAGATAATCTTGGGTATGCCATGGCTAGTAGTACATAATCCTAAGATAAATTGGAAGATAGGAAAAGTTAAAATGACAAGATGTCTGCCATTGTGTGGTGGAAAGAGTCAAAAGAATGAGAAGGTCAAAAGGGCAATGACCCTAGAGGAAGAGAGAATCATCAGATGGGCAATAGATGACAAAGAGAATTGGGGAAAAGAGAAAAAGATAGAGAAAGACCATAGGAAAATCAAGGAAATGGTCCCAAAAAGATTTCTGAAGTGGAAGAAGGTGTTTGGGAAGGTAAAGTTGAAGAGGATGCCAACCAGAAAAACTTGGGATCACACTATAAATCTCAAAAAAACATTTAAACCACGAAAAGGAAGGATTTACCTGTTATTCAAAAATGAAAGGGAAGAAGTCCAGAAATACATAGAGGATTAGCTAAAGAAAGGGTATATCAGACTCTCAAAATCACCTCAAACATCACTAGTATTTTTTGTGGGCAAGAAAGATGGCAGCAAAAGGATGGTAATGAACTACTGTAATCTGAATAACCAGACAATAAAGAACAATTACTTGCTCCCATTGATCACTGAGCTGATTGACAACATGGGGAGTAAGAAAGTGTTCACCAAAATGGATCTCAGATGGGGGTTCAATAATGTGAGAATAAAGGAGAGGAATAAATGGAAAGGAGCGTTCACAATGCATATAGGTTCCTTCGAGCCAACAGTAATGTTCTTTGGGATGACAAATTCACCTGCTACATTCCAGGCAATGATGAATGAAATCTTAAGGGATTTAATTGTAGACGATGTGTTGATAGAAATGAAAATAGAAGAAGGACATAATGTAATCGTGAAGGAAATACTAAGAAGATTGGAGGAGAATAACTTGTACATCAAGCCGGAAAAATATATGTGGAAGGCAAGAAAAATAGAATTCCTAGGGATCGTCATAGGATCTAATGGAATAGAAATAGAGGTAGAGAAAGTGAATGGAGTACTTAGTTGACTATAGCCAAAAAATGTGAAAAACGTCAGAAAATTCTTGGGCCTCACAAACTATTACAGGAGGTTCATTAAAGATTTTGCTTGAATAGCTAGGCCAATAAATGTGCTTACATGAAAAGATGAGAAGTGGCAATAAGAGAAAACATAACAGAAAGCATTCAATAAGCTAAAAAGGATCTTCACTAGTAGACCAGTATTAGCAGCCCCAGATTTAGATAAGGAATTTAGGGTAGAAGCCAATGTCTCAAATTATGCTACTGGAGGAGTACTCTCAATGAAGTGCTCAGATGAAAAATGGAGACCAGTTGCTTTTATTTCTAAATCTCTAAGTGATACAGAAAGAAACTATGAGAT
>Ga0153964_1000119_pt1 | contig 14581 bp, 13 predicted proteins | sample TSFL048MetaG_FD_104726 | JGI IMG/M metagenome (GOLD analysis project Ga0153964, IMG submission 104726) | Attine ant fungus gardens microbial communities from Florida, USA - TSFL048 MetaG | ecosystem: Host-associated > Fungi > Mycelium > Unclassified | place: USA: Florida, Withalacochee... | reverse complement strand
TGCTCCTCAACATCAGCAGTCAGTCTCATGTCGTTGTTCCTACGACCACAACTGCGGACGCTCACCAAGAGTGAACGTTCCCGGGACTATCTACGTTTTTCATTGGGTCGGGTATTAGATCGGGTATCGTTGAATCTTAATGTACCCTTTTCTCTCTGGCGTCTTTGTGTCACTGTTGTGCATTATTCTTCCCTTATGTAAACTTCGTTTTATCAATCAAAATATTTATGTCGTGGTTAGATAGACCATCAACATGGTCTTCGCTTCTGATAACCAACATGTCAAGGCGCCTAGAAATTGATTGAGCTACATCCGGAGCAATGCTTGACCTTAATCTCCGCCATTCAGTGTTTCAACCTCATTGCTCCATCTCGTCAGCCTGACTTCGATGAACGATTATGCAACATTCACCGTGTTATTGTAGACGAGGCTTTCACCTGTGACTTCGGCATGAGCTTCAGTATCTACTAATTCTGAGTAGTGATAACTAAACTTATATCTGAATTATATGATCCTTTTATTTCCTCATTACTCAAGTCCTAATATCATTCAAGGTGTTATCCAAGTCCATTGCAATATATACAATACAATCTTTCCTGTAGTCTGATACTGTTGAATACTTCTTTATACACTACATTGAGTGTTCTTCTGCCCTCTTGACTTTGCTCTGGAAGAAGTACTGAAATGTTCAAAGGTGAAGTACATCTTGAAAAAGCTACATAAAGTTGTCCATGGGAGAACACTGATGTCTCAAGATTAATTTGGATATCATATGAGCCTGCGCGATGCATGTGACTCCTTATTGTTCTATGTCTAATTGTTTTATGTAGTATAAATAGTGGAGATAGTAATGAAGAATGTTGCATGTTTGCAATGAGTTTCCCCCACCTTTTGTGCTGCTTGTTCTTAACTCAACATAATCCCCACATGTTCTACTGACTGTCCCTAAGACTTGCTGATAGTCATGGCAAAGGCCAGCCTGACTGGGAATCAAAGTCTCTTGAGTGGTATGGGCAATAACTTAACAGGATAAATGCACAGGTATGTCTTCAAGTGCTACAAAAACACTATACTAAGGCCAAATGGAAACAATTAATAATTAAATAATCAGGAAGAGGTACAAGGAGTATACACACCTAAGCCCAGATGGAAATGACTGGCCTAAGGGTTTCTGTTGAAATAAGTATTGTGCAGTGGTCTACACACTAATAGGCTCACCTTGAGAATGAAGCAGAAAGGAGTTTTAGAGATAAGTTACTTGTTATTTATATTGGAATCTACAAGCCTTTTATACATTTTTTTTAAATTCATGTTTTATTACACAGGGCTCATAGGCAGACCATGGCAGATACAAAGTACCTACTTAAATATGAGAAACTACAAACAGAAAGAAAAAGGGTAAAAGAAATTAAAAGAAATAGGGTAAAGAGAAAGGACAAGACTATGTATTTGTCTCTTGACCACGCTGTATAGGATGGTCATCTATTGTCAAAGCTGAAGGCTGTGGGGTTGTCCACTAGGAAGTAGGCAAAGCTATTGATGATGATAATATATGGCCTTGTTGATGAGTCATGCAGGTCACACTGCATCATAATGTGTTCACGAGTTTGTACATTAGTATGGCTACATAAACAGCTGGTAGACAAGTTAGGGAAAAACCTCTGGTGGTATTCACTAATGGGTACATGGCCTATGGTCATGCAGGTAAATTGGGCATACAGGGTATTAGTAAAACCTATGGATAGGAACCATGATCCTTCTTTGGCATAAGTGGGTTTGATGATATGTTCCTTTTCATCTTTGAAGTCTAGGAACAGCTGGTCTCTCTTATAGCTGGTTAGGAATGAAGATTGCCATTCTTTGAGGATATTATCACTTTCTTTCTATTTGCTAAATAGAAAGGAGTCAGTGTGTTATTAGCTGCTTTTACTTAGTCATCAACCAGCTTTTGTCTGGGCCACTTAGCTTTGCTAGGGCATTGCCAGAAGTGAATAATGTTCCTTTTGTCTTTCTCCAGGTAGGTTTTTATCCTGGAGGCAAGTAGTATAACATAGTTCTGAAAGGGATTGACATGGGACTTGAGGACTTTGCTGGTAGCAGAGATTAAGTCAGTGATGACAATGATGTCATGGGTATTATTGTCTTCTATAGTAGGAATAAGGCCTATGTGCATGGCTATGAGCTCAGCTTCAACAGAGGTGATATACATAGTTTGGATTTTGAATTGTCTAGTGATGAAATTGTTTTTCTAGATGTGGGCAATAGTTGTTGCTAGGTTGGATTTTTTGACACTACTATTGGCAATGACCATAGCTTTGTAAGGGAGATTTTGTGATTGACAAAAGGCATAGTTGAAGTTTTAGATATGCTTGTAAAGATCTTTATCACTAGAAGAGAAAAGAAAGTAAAAAATTATTTTACTAGAGAAATGATTGACTACTCTTAAACCAAGAGAAAAAAGAGGGTAAAAAGGGTTAAAACATTTTATGATTTCTGAGAGGTGTTCATTGACATCTTTGATAGGACTTTTGAATTATATCTATTATTTCAGTATGAGCTTGGAGGTTGCAAATCTATGGTGAGAATGACCCTTGGCATGTTGAGAGTCAAGTAAAGAGTTGATCATGTGAAAGGAGGGAATGGAGACATAACAAAGGTGGTACTAGCCATTGAGTTTTTATAGATAGTAGATAGTAGAAATGAGACCTGCAATAGCTTCAATGCCAGTGATGTTTGGAAGGCCCCTGTGATCCATAGAACAGCTCTGCATTGTATCTTTTTTAATTCAGACAGGTTCTTAAAGGTAGGAACCTTCTTGAAGAACCAAAGTTAAAACTTATATATACATGTTCTGTAGAGTAGGTATTTCTGGATAAAGAGGATACTACATGCTGAGTTGTCCAAGAGTCTTATAGTATTCAGAGTAGAAAGGCATTTAGTAGCATAGAAGTGGATGTGATAATAGGAAGTGAATTTCCTGTCAAAAAAAAACCTAAGTATCACCAAATCAGTTTAGGAGTGAGGATAGGGCTGCCAACTGATATGAGGTCAATAGAAAGGTTGGCAAGGTAGCAGGATCTCGTAAAATGGAACACTTTGGATTTGCTGTATTCTATGACCAAGTTAGAATTGAGAAGGATTTTTGACATAATATTGTAACTACAAAGAAGAAAGGATAAAGATAGATCATAACTCTTCTTCTGAGAAATTAGAAGACTATCATCAACAAAAAATAAGATATCTATGTGTCATATTTTGGAAATCTGACAATTATATAATTTTATTTCCCCTAATAATTCTCCTAAAATTATAACTAGTAAATTAGTGTAATAGACTACTCTCCTTCTATTCTGGACTTCCTATAAGTACCAGGTAGTTACAGTGTATTCTCTCAGTTTGTAAATTAACATTATCTGGTCCTAATCCTATCTTTGTCCACTCTGTTTCCTATTCTACTTCCTTAGGACCTTTGTTCTGACAACTTCCTTCCACTCCAAAATATGTGACCAACCTCACAACCAGAGACCAGGGCGTAACACATAAGTTGAAGCCAAGGTCATTCATCAAGTTATATTCTGCCCCAATGTCTTTTCTATCTGCTAGAGTTTGCTTTTTGGGTTCTTTATTATTGCTAAGTACTATCTATTCTTCAAAGTAGTATGATACCTCTATTCCAGAGTGTAATTCTATTTATAATTCCTTTCCTCTGTCCTCTGTCTGTTCTGTATTTGACACTATAGGGATTTTTTCTTTTAAGTTTTTAATTCTTTTTTTAAATATTTTTATAATTGGGGCCATGTATATAGCAATGATAATAGGGGAGAGTACTAAGCCTTGATCTACTCTGACATTGGTGTTAAAGAATAGAGAGAAAAAGCTATTCTAGGTATATATTATTGAGTGCTGTTATGCCACAAACAAATTTTCTATGAAAGATAATATTTGATACACTTTGTACCAATAGATTCTTGATTGGAATTCACTCTAGAACCCTCTCTATATCCTTAGAATGTAATACTATATAATAAAGATATTAAGCAGGTAATAATTGATCTAGAGCTTATGTTGAGATCTCAAGAGATAACTAGGATGAGCTGGTATCAGGTTATGAAGAAAGTCACTAAGGAGCTATACTTTAGATCCACCTTTAAATGGTCTAGCTTAGAAATATAGCAGACTTGTACTCTAAAACTAGTGGTACTTAGATGACAAACTTAGGCTGATAGACTTTGTGCTTGTAAATAAGCATTGATGGCATCAGGTCAGATATATTTAGATAAATGGCATCTAGGATATGACTTAGAAAATTCAGACAATGATTAGAACTTGTTATGTATGTGTGGAGCAAAGACAAAGTAACTCGGGGAACAAAGTTACTCTAAAGAAAAAGAAGATTAACAACAAGATTGGGGAACAACCTTGGCCTCAGCTCATATGCTGTGCCTCAATCTGCTGTCACTTGTGATTGCATATTTCAGAAGAACTGAATTGTTGCCAGGAGTTTGGAAAAGAAATGGTATACAGGTTGATAAGAGTGAGGATAGAACATGTAAGAGACGTTTATTTACAAACTAAGGAACTAGGATGTAACTAATGGAGTATAAGTAACTAGTCTATATCATCATCCTATAGGAGTAGACAACAGGAGTTCAAAAGTGAAATTTAGTAATAAATAAAATATAAAAGAAATTATTTTTATTAAATTATTACTTTCCATCATATGACAGGACTTACTAATGACTAACAGGTAACTAGGGAGTTGCTAATCACAAGACAACATTAAGTAGGAGCATAAGGAAGAAAAAGGAATATTCTAGAAAGAAACCTACTACAAGATGTGTCATCTTTGATGGGAAAGACTTGGTGAGAGGACATATTATCATAAAGAATATGAGGACTTAGCATGAGAAGTAGTTGAGGGCAATCTAAAAGTAGTAATAGTTTCTTTTTTATCTCTTAATCACTTAAGTCTCAGGGCTTTGTAATCATGTTAATATAATATCTGGAGTGCAGTTGGATCAGAGAAGGAATCTCTTGACTCCTACCTCCATCTACATTGCCTCTGGAATTGTGAATGCAAATCTATTGAGAGTAAAAAGACTGGAATCAGGAGGATGTCTTGAGAAGAACACTAAATATACCCAGAACTTGATCTAGAGAAAAGATACAGATGCAACTCAGGCAGGCTTTGGAGAGAACAGTAGGCTAGAAAAGCTTGGCTAGGTGTACACTTAGATTGCATCATACCCATAAGGTTTGGTGTTAGGGATGTAGACAAGAGGACAACTGAGTGTAGAGAGTCTATGAGTAATCAACTAACTGTATTTTCCAGTGGAGCTTTTGTCACAGTGTGTAAAGGTTGACATCCACTCTATGTTAGGCCTAATAATGGCTTGGTTTTTGAACATAATAGGGCCAGATTCACCAATCAATATATAGTCTCTTATTGTCCTCAACTTCTTCTTCTCTTTAATTGTTATATCAATGCTGAGATCTCTGCTGGATTGGGAACTGTCAAGTATCTAAGTAAGTACATCTACAAGGGTTCTAATAGGGCAACTATGAAGATTAGTAGTGGGATACAGAATGAAATCAAGGCTCATTTGAATAGTTGGTTTATTGGTCCAATAGAAGTATACTGGAAGATCTTTGAATTCAATATGTATAGAGAGTTACTAATAGTCCAACATTTTCTTATCTATCTTCCCAATGAATACTATGTCAACTTCTATGCACACTAGACTGTTAATGAAGTGTTAGCTAGGCAAAATGTAGAAAAAACTCAACTCACTGCTTAGTTTAACTATAACTCTGCACATGATAATAGTTTGGACCTTACCTAGTAGTAGTTTCTTTAAAACTATACCTGGGATGCTAAAGCCAAGTCATGGCATCCAAGACAATAGGCCAAGGTAATTGGAAGAATGTACTTTATGTCACCATCAAAAGGAGAGCAGTTCTTCTTATGACTTCTTTTGACTATATTTGAGGATGGGAAGAGTTAGAAGTATTTGAGAACCTAGAATGGACAATTGTTTGCTATATTTAAGGAGACATGCATGGCAAGGGAATTACTAGAGGATGATCATGAGTAGAGGATATACTTGGAGGAAGCAATTGCAATGCAGCCTGGAATAGCATGTCATTGGTTATTGGCAGTTATTTTGCTAACTGATGAAGTAGCTGAGCCTTATCTTCCCTGGGATCAATTTAAGGCTGGACTATATGATGATGTCAAGCACAAACTACATCATATAAACCACTACCAAGCTAACCAGAAGATACCAGAGGATGATATTTATGATTATGACCTTTGGGATCTCAATAGAATATTAGTGGGAATGAAAAGAAGTCTTGCTGATTTTTCACCAATGTTTCTTCCACAACAACAGTAGGCTCACAGAATACCCAATCCTCTCTTGCAGGCTAAGCAGTATGATGTAGATGAAATAGCAATTTTGGTAGATGAGCAAAGAGCAATTTTTAATCCTGACCAAGCTACTGCTTATAATACTATCCTGGAGTCTGTCACTAACAATCAAGGTCATCTTTTCTTTATTCATGCTACTGGTAGTTGTGGAAAGACATTTTTGTATAACACTATTGCTGCTGAGGTTAGAAAAAGAGGTCAGGTAGCACTTAAAGGAAGTAGACTATTTACAAGTGAGTAATAAGTACATAGTCAATATAAGATAGACAGAGACTCACCTCAGTGACAACGAGATTACAGTTGTTCACTAAGGTGAAAATTTATGGTGGCTGTAGATAAAGGTTCTTGGCATGAGTGGCATATAAAACTATATAGTAGAAGAAGTGAAACTATATAGTTGAGTTAACAATGGAATGTAGAAGAGACAGAAATATGGAGGAGGAAAGTAAAAATAGAGATTGCCATCACACCATAGTGTAGTGTCACCTGAAGCCCCTTCAATAGCACTGTGTGTGGCATCATCTAGGATTGCTGCTCTTTTATTAGATAGAGGAAGGATATTTTACTCATACTTCAAGATTTCTCTTTCTATCCATGAAGACTTTGTAGTTGGACTCAAACACAATAGTTACATGTTCCTAGTCCTCCAGCAAACTAGGGTTATTATTTGGGATGAAGTTCCTATGCAGCACAAGTATGATATTGATGCTGTTGATCAGTGTATCAGAGACTTGCTTGAAGTAAGTAATCACTTGCACTTGATAGCTCTTGAATTAACATATTATCTAGAATGACTATCCATTTGGTGGAATTACAGTGGTATTTGGAGGAAATTTTTGTTAGACTTTGCCTATGGTGTCTAAGGGAACATATCAACAAGTGGTAGCAGTATCTCTTTGCAGAGGAAACTTATGGGGACATATCAAGTTCTTGCATCTCAGACAGAATATGTGCTTGGGTCACTCTGAAGCTGATAATTAACATGCTCAGTGGTTACTAGAGATTAGTGCTAGGTCAACTATGGATGACAATGAGATAATTCAAGTTCCTCAGTCCATAGTTTGCACTAATCTCAATGCTCTTATTAATAGGATCTATCTAGGAATTGGCAACCCAAGGGCTCAAGATAAACAGTTCAATCCAAATGCAGAGGTTCATATGCTGAGAAGTGTGGACTCTGTGTCTGAAGAAGATAGAATGCATTATGCTTATCTTGCAGAGTTTCTTCAACAACTCAATGCTGATGGATTGCCTCCTGCTTTGCTCTATCTCAAGGTTGGCTCTCCAGTTATCTTATTGAGGAACTTGAATCCAGGAGAAGTATTGAAATCACAAACTGATACTTGGTTTTCCTCTTGGGATTATATCACTTTCCAAACTAATATGATATACTTTACATTCCCTTCATTCTTAGTATTGTAGCAGATGGAGATTGATGGAAGCTGTCAGACAAAAGTCTCAGTTCCTGTAGATACTGAACTAAATTATATTGTACCTGTCAGACAAAAGTCTAGATACAATCAGCTATCTTAACATCAAATAAGAAAGATTGAAATATACCTCAGTTCCTATAGACACTGAACTGAGGTTTCAAAGTTCTACTATGTGGCATGACTACATGCTTACTAAGTGTCAATTAGATAATCAATCAAACAAAAGAAAGAACATGAGAGCTTGGAGACACATGCATGAAAATAAAACTGCTTCAATTTACAACACTTAGTAACGTTAATATTATACTCCTTCTATTCTTTCTCTCATAGCAACCAGGCAACCAAAGTAGGAAATAGACCTCTATAAAACTTGGATAGCATAAAGTAAATTCCTCAGTTGTCTACCTTTATAGGTAACTTCTGAGGTAAGATAGTTTTACTTATACCCACTACTTAGATTAACAACTGTACTATAGACACTTTATTGAATAGGTGAATACATAGTCATCTACCTTTATAGGTAACTCCTGAGACACTTTATTTAATAAGAAGGACTTTGTAATAGGACAAGAATGGTAGTATTGAATGTGAGAAGAAAGGTGCTCCAGTGCAGGATTTGTTGCAGAAACCTAGTCACACATTGGTTTGACTTGGAATAAAGTGTATTCTGTTGCAAACCAATGAGTAGATATAACTAATTACAAACTTATATACTAATGAAATATTCTAGAAGCTTCCACCAGATCACAGCATCAGCTTGATTCCCCAATAGGATTATTAGCAAGGACAGGAGATTTAGAGGCAAGGTGGTATTGATTCCAAGGATCAGGTTATCACCTAATGCAGAGATATTACCTGTGCCACTCAAGAGACTTCAATTCCCAGTCAGGCTAGCCTTTGCTATGACCATCAATAAGTCTCAAGAACAGTCAGTGAAGTATGTGGGAATTAATTTGCAGACATCAGTGTTCTCCCATGGACAACTTTATGTGGCCTTTTCAAGATGTACTTCATCTCTTAACATCTTAGTACTTCTTTCAGAGCAGAGCCAAGAGAGTAGAAGGACACTCAATATAGTATATAAAGAAGTATTAATTAGCATTAGATTATAGATTGTATATGTATCTGATTTTTTGAGATTGATTTTTTATGATTTGAGAGATGAAAAAAGGAAACATAGCAGACTAACTGTAATACAAACTTAATAATATAGTGTTACAGAAAGTAGACTGACTTTAACCCCATAGACTATTGTAGGAAGGAAGCATAGCAGACTGACTTCAACACAAAGTTCAAAATGCAGAATTAGTAGAGGGATAAAAATCTTGTATATAATAGTTGTAGGAGTCATGAGGACCCTAACCTTGTTCTGGTTAATACATTCTTTCTTAGCTCAAACATAACAAAGATAGATTGCACAGGTAACGTTGGAACAGAATAAGGTATGTATTTGAATCGCTAGAATCCAGATAAGAAGGCTAATTTGATAATGAGCACATATACTATATACCTAGGATCCAGATAAGAAGGCTAGATCCTAAGAGAGACAATACATGACTTTTATTCTAAGAAACTGTAGGCACATATCTATACTACCAACAACATACTTAAAATGACCATATTTGAGACAATAGAACAAAACAAACTCATTGTCAACAATGACTTGCTGCCTAGACAACCTTGTTTCAACACTCCCACTCAGCAAGGTGTTAGTTGAGAAGGTAATACACCTAAATGAGTTCAAAATTTGATGAAAGTTTCACGAGGAAGGGCCTTAGTAAATATATCTGCTAACATGTCCTTGGTAGACACATAATGGAGATCTACTTCTTCTCGTTCAACACGTTCGCGAATGAAATGATAACAAATATTAATGTGCTTAGCACATGAGTGAGCAACAGGATTACTGGCAAGGGCAATGCAGTCCTGGTTATTGGCATGGACAATGGTGGTAGTCGCAGGAGGGAAATCAAGCTCTGTAAGCAAAGTACGTAGCCATATGGCCTCCTTAGTGGCATTGGATGATGCAATATATTCAGCTTCAACCGAAGAAATGGCAACGGTTGCTTGTTTCTTTGAAGATCAAGAAATAGAACTTCCTGCTATATCAAAAACAAAACCGCTGGTAGAACGACAATTGTCCTGATCTTGTGCCCAAGATGAATTAGTCCAGCCCACTAAGTCAAATATGTCTCTGCTGCGATGACCTAGTACAAGATTGAAGTTCACAGTCCCTTTAAGGTAGCGCAAGATGCGTTTGGTAGCCTCTAAGTGTGTGACTCCTGGATTACTACCAAATTGGGCCACAAGACTAACTGCAAATTGAATGTTGGGCCACATCTGAGTAGCATAAAGGAGAGATCCTACTAGGGAAAGATAATGTATACCATTAGCATAATCCCTGTAAGTCTGCTTCTCGGCCTCAGTCTGGGGTGAATTGGATAGGGTGAGATCATATTTGACTGTAAAGGGAGTAGCCACTGGAGAAGTATCTTGTATATTGAAGCGCATGAGGACCTGATGTATATAGGCAAACTAATTTAAAAGAATGAGTCGGTTTGCACGATTGCGAGTGACAAGGATACCAAGTATGAATTTTAGCTCACCAAGGTCTGTGATTTCAAAGTCTTCACTGAGTGCATTCTTGAATGAGATGATCCGATAGCCATCAGGGCCAGCTACTGCCATATCGTCGACATAGACAAGAACAAGGAGGGTGATCTTCCTATTCTCACACTTAAGATATAAACAGTCATCAGCAAAAGCACGGATAAAACCCAATTTTGACAAGACTTCATGCAACCTTTTCTTCCATTGCCTCTCTGCTTGTTTTAGACCATATAAGGCCTTCTTCAAGAGCCAGAAGCGACCTGATCCTAACTTTTCAACTCCATCTGGTACTCTTATATAAATCTCTTCATTTAGATTTCCCCTCAAATAAGCAGTGACCACGTCTACTTAATAGATTTCATAGTCCATAAATACAGCAAGGGTAAGAAATATCTGGAGGATATTAAACTTCGCAACTGAAGAGAAAGTCTCAGTAAAGTCTTCACTAGGAACTTGCGAGAAACCCTTGGCTACAATACAAGCCTTGAACTTGACCCAATTGCCATGTCCATCAAGTTTTTCTTTGAATACGATCTGGCTACCAACAGCCTTTTTCTCTTTTGGCAACTCATCAACCCATTCAAAAACACCAAGTTTCTTCAATTGCGCATACTTGAATTGGATTGCCTGCTTCCACTGTTTTGAGTAAGGAGACTGGAGAGCCTCATGATAAGTGCATAGTTCATTTGCAACAGCAACAAAGGCAAGGTGATGATTTGTGCTTAAGGAAACAGCATCATCAATAGCAAAGAGACCATAGCGAGTAGAGAGTTTACGAGACCAACTGGAGGGTTCCCTTTTGGGAAGAGAGTCCTATTTGGTAGATCTTTTGGGGGGAGAGATAGGAGAGAACGCAAGATTCTCTTCAACAGGGTTAGAAGAGGTATCTCCTTATGTTACAGGTGTGACAGACGGATCGGGGATAGAGGGAGTGACATTGTGACTCACTTCTAGGACAGCAACCACATCCTTTGTGAGTACGTTATCTACCAAATTGTTGATAGCACCAGGATCATATGGTGGAGCATCCACTTTAACTATAGCAAGTTCACTTGAGAAAGAGTCTTCAGCAAAACGGACATCTCGAGCAGCAATAAGTTTGTCATTCTCAAGATCTTCAAGACGATAGCCCTTAGTTTTATTTGTCCACCATCCCAACATGTGAATCTTCACTGCTCTCGACTCAAACTTTCCTTTGCGCACTTCTTCTGGGACATGAGCCCATCCTAAAGATCCAAAGATATGAAGGTAGGACATATCAGGCTTATGCCTGGTCCAAGCCTCATAGGGGACTCTCCTACTCAAACCGATGGTGAGTGTCAAGTGCCGAATATGCACAGCATACATAAATGCCTCACCCCAATAATGTAGGTCCACAGATGCTGTATGGATCATATATTATACCATTTCAAAGAAGATAGCAATGGCTCATTCAGCAAGACCATTTTGTTGAGAGAGATAAGGTACAGTCGTCTCATGGATGATACCATTGTGTTGGCAGAACTGATCCATGGTTGAGTTGACAAACTCAAAACCATTGTCACTGCGAATGCAACGTGCCTTCAAGCCAGACTGTCGTTTGAGCATAGCAATGACATTGTGAACTATAGTCCCGGTATCTTCTTTCTTCTTTAGTAGATGACCAACAGAATACCGGCAGCTGACCTCAACTATTACTAAAGCATACAAGTATCCATCCCATGTCGGGACAGACATAGGACCAGTGAGGTCCATTACCAAAAGTTCCATTTTAGAATAGCGACTCATGCTTGAATCTGGAATAGGAAGGCGATGAGACTTACCATTGGCACATCTACTGCATAGATGGTCAAACTTGCGAGGTGCCATGATTTCAAGACCATGGACTAATTGTTGATTTCGCATGGACTCAATAGTCTGAAGATTCAGGTGACCCATACGGCGGTGCCAGAGACGCATACTAAGTGCTCCATTTGCATGGTAGGCAACATCATCGTTGTTGTCCAGATACTAAACAAAGTATAGGGTGCCACTCGAGCCAGTGAGTGCAGCACAGAATAGTTTCTCACCATCCTTTACCAGAACAAGACCTTTATCCCAACTCCTGACAGTAATCCCTTGACGATGAAGGATACCCAGACTAACAAGGTTGGCACCTAACTGGGGTGTGTGCAGAACGTTGTGAATAGTGAGATTGATATAACCATGTGGGAGTACAGCTTGAAACTTGATAGAACCACGGTCTACAACAGGGACACGATTCTGGCCACCAACAGTGATAAATTCACTAGTAGACTCATGGTAGGAGATGAAGTATTTTTGGTCCATGAACATGTGACACGAGGCAGCACAATCTAGTAAGATGCCAGTAACTTTGGCATTTTCAGTTGTTGCCATCAGCATCGTCCCGACTTCTCGTTCTCCTAGAGATTGAAGAGCATTGACTGTAACATTTGCAGATCTACTAGATCAAGAGGCACCATCCTTCCCTTTGGTCAGTTTATTGGGACACTCAGGGGACCAATGTCCTTCCTGTTCACATATATTGCACTGGGTTCCGGGCGGCCAAACTTTGGGCTTCTTTGATTTGTCTACTAACTTTCCCTTTTTGTTTTTCTTTGCAGAATTTCCAGACGAACCAGTTGTCTTCGCAAACAGTGCTAACTGCTCAGCCTTTGTCTTTTTCTCAGTTTCTTCAATGACTTGATCATGTTCATTGCAATCGTACACAGAGATAAGTTTGGCAAAGACCATGTCAAGGGTAAGAGCCTTTCCTTTGTCCAAAAGGTTTTGTTTAACGACATCCCAGATACTCAAGCGAGAAAGAGAGAGCAAGATTGCATGGACAACGTGAATGTCATTCAGCTTTTCACCAGCTTCAATGATATGACAACGAAGATTTAAGAAGTAGCCGATATGATCAGACATGATAGTGTGCTTGTCCCATTTCTTTGCATAGAGATCTTGGTAATAATAGTGAATATTGACAGCTTGTCGTTGGGTAATATGGAGTTTGTGTAGACAATCCCACATTTCCCTTGATGTCGAAAAATTAGCGACATGTTCCCGTTGACTGAATTCCATTGCACCATGCATAAGTCCCATAGCTGTATTATCAGATTCCAACCATGAAAGAAAATCATTGTGGGATTGATTCCAGTCCTTGTATTCAGTGGAGCTTGGTGTAAACGGCTTCTGATTTGCATTAAAAGGAGGATTGGGGTCAGGTTCAGTAGGTTGACTCCTTCGACCAGTAACGATTAGCCATAGGAGTCATGCTTGGAGAGCGGCCTTCATGTTGTCAGACCAAGCATGGTAATTTGTCCCATTTAATTTAGGGAACGATAGTGTTCCAGATGTAGACTCAACACTGGGGGCCATAACCTAACAAAGATAGATTGCGCAGGTAATGTCGGAACAGAATAAGGTGTGTATTTGAATTGCTAGGATCCAGATAAGAAGGCTAATTTGATAGTGAGCACATATACTACGTACCTAGGATCCAGATAAGAAGGCTGGATCCTAAGAGAGACGATACATGACTTTTATACTAAGAAACTGTAGGCACGTATCTATGCTACCAACAACGTACTTAAAATGACCATATTTGAGACAATAGAACAAAACAAACTCATTGTCAACAACGACTTGCTGCCTAGACAACCTTGTTTCAACAAAACACCGGGTTTGGGAAAGTTTGTAACAGTTTACAGGAACTGAGAATTTTGTCTGACAGCTTCTGTCAATCTCCATCTCGAACACCGGGGGTGTAAGATCATAATGCTCTCTCACTATCATCCAATAGCTTTTAACTCTCTTTCTCGCTTCCTTTTCTTCTCTCATAACTTGAGTAGTAACCTTGTGTAACTACCACAGCCTGCCATCGAGCTCTGTGTAATCAATTGTTGATTTTTTTAAAAAAATGAGCACCAATAAATGTTGGTCCAAAAAAAAACAACTGGGATTTATTGATCTTTCATAGTCGACTTTAGATACATGTAGCTAGCTTTTCCACTGTTGATGGCATCCTCTCTGCTATGTATGTCTCAAACTTGACATTGTGTTTACATGAAATTAATGCCTTGAAATTAATGCCTGCCTATCTTCCATCAATCCCGTCTACTCGTCC
>Ga0153964_1000109_pt1 | contig 14846 bp, 16 predicted proteins | sample TSFL048MetaG_FD_104726 | JGI IMG/M metagenome (GOLD analysis project Ga0153964, IMG submission 104726) | Attine ant fungus gardens microbial communities from Florida, USA - TSFL048 MetaG | ecosystem: Host-associated > Fungi > Mycelium > Unclassified | place: USA: Florida, Withalacochee... | reverse complement strand
TAAACTTGGACTCTAGAACCAGTACTACTCAGATGAAGAACTTAGACTGATAGATTTTGTGCTTGTAAATAAGCATTGATGGCATCAGATCAGTTATACTTAGATAAATGACCTCTAGGATGCAACTTGGAGATACTAGCCATTTATTGAGACTTGCTAACTGCTTAACAGGTAATCAATGAAGTCTGCATTACAAAGCAGCATCAAGAGCATAATAGGGGAAGACAGAAAAACATTCTAGAAGGAAGCAGCGATGAAGATGCGTCATCTTTGATAGGAAGGACTTGATAAAGGAACATGTCATCACAAAGAAAGGAGGGGGCCGCATTATCAGTGGGATTTTGGGAGGTCTTGGGACAGAAAGGAGGCAATGGAATCCTAAAAGTAGTAATAGTTTCTCTTTTATATTTTATTTCTTGAGTTCAGGGCTTTGTAATATTTTAATATAGTATCCAGAGTGCAGTTGGATTGGAGAAGAACCTCTTGACTCCTACCCCCATCTACACTGTCTCTGGAATCATGAATGCGGATCTATTGAGAGTAAGAAGACTGGGACTAGTGGGGTGTCTTGGGAAGAACACAGAATATACCCAGAACTCAATCTAGAGAGAAAATGCAGATGCAACTCGGACAGGCTTTGGAGAGGACAGCAGGCTGGGAAAGCTTGGCTAGGTGCACACTTGGATTGCATCACACCTGTAAGGTTTGGTGTTGGGGGTGCAGACAAGGGGGCAACTGAGTGTGGAGGGTCCATGGGTGATCAACTAACTATATTTTCCAGAGGAGCTTTTGTCATGGTGTGTAAAGGTTGACACCTTAGGGAGGCTATATGATAACGATCTAGAGAGATCTTACAATCCTTTTACAACCACCAATATATATTTTACTAGAGCTGCATATAATTCTTATTTCTCTAATTATTTATAAACCTTCAACTTTAATAATCTTCCCTCGGACCTTTAGCATGCAATTGGGAGCTGGTACATCATTATTTTGTCCCAGTGTGCAATTCCCTTTTGTACCCTTTCACCATATTGAAGGAGAGAGAGAGAGAGATTTCCATGAGCATGCTCTTGAGCATGAATGCGAGGAGCAGCATGAGGCCAAGACTAATATTCTAAGGTCAGGATGATGGCCAGAATGTTTGGGAAGACGAGGGAAGTTCCGAAAATAATGAAGATCAATAGGACAATGAGGAGAGGGAATCAGGATATTCATCTTGTGCACTGAGCTTGCTCTGAAAAAGGCATTATCATCCTTTTGTTGTCTTATCTTCCATAGAGTCTTTGATATCTGCTTGCAAGACGATATGGGTTGAACAAACCCTGTTTCAGTATATATTCCAGTCTCGTGTCGTCGATTTTTTTTTTAAATCAACGATTTATTACACGGAACTCGTAGGCAAACCATAGCAGATACAATATATCTACTTATATAACAGAACACATATAAATAAAAGAAGGAGAAAAGAGAAAGAAAAGAGAGAAAGATTTAGGAGATATAGGGCAGTGCCTCTAGGGCTGTGCTTTGTGAAGACTTCAACCATTGTCAAAACTGAAGGCTGTAGGATTGTCCACCAGGGAGTGAACAAAGCTGTTAATGATGATGTTGCATAGTCTTGTGGAGGGGTCATGGAGGTTGTACTGCATGATGATATATTCATGTGTTTGCACATCCACTTGACTACACAGATAGCTGAGGAAGGAGTTAGAGAAGAAGCATTGACAATACTCACCAATGGGGGCATGGCCCATGGTCATGTGGATGAAGTAGGCACACAATGTGTTAGTGAACCCTATGAAAGGGAGCCAAGAGCTGCCTTTAGTGTAGGTGGGTTTAATAGTGTGTTGCTTTTCATCCTCAAAGTCCAGGAAGAGTTGTCCTTTCTTTTGACTAGAGGCAAATGAGACTTACTATTCCCTAAGAATATCATCACACTCCTTCTTTTTGCTGAACAAGAAGGAGTTTTTGCTGGGGAGAGTTGGTATGTCATTGGCAGCCTTAACTTGATCATCAACAAGTCCATGCCTGGGCCATTTGACTTTACTAGGACAATGCCAGAAGTGGATGGCATTTCTGTTGTCTTTACTTAGAAAAGACTTGATTTTGGTAGCAAGCAGTATGATGATATTTTGGAAAGGGTTGACATTAGATTCAAGAACCTTAGAGGCAGCAGTAATAGAGTCAGTGTGTCATGCTCTGTGACCTTATGATGCATACTACTATGTGTGGGTCACCACACGTGCACACACCAAATCTCAGTCCCCACTTAGTCAGTAGATTATATCATCTTTTTTCTCTTCTGAATTACCCATAGTATTTAAACACCATCACTAGTCATATTTACTTATTTTCATTCTCCCTTGGGAAAGCTCCTTCCTATTCTTGTCATCTTCTATTTCCCCCTCAATAAATCTCCTGATCCTACCAAAGGGGGAAGGTGTAGGAGTTAGACATCTAATTGTTGAGATCAAGTATTCCCCTTCTATTGGAATAGAACCTAGGAGCTGATCCTGACACAGTAGCAACAATATTATTGTGCATGTCATTATTCTCCATGACAGAGATGAGGCCTATGTGGATGGCCATAAGCTCAGCTTTGACAGATGTGACATTCATGGTTCAACACTTGAGTTGTTTTACTATGTGGTTGTTGTACCAAATGTGGGCTATGGCATGTGCAACATTAAATTTTTTAACCCTGCTGTCCACAACAACAGCTGCATTGTGTGGGGAGTTTTGAAATTGATGAAAGGCCTTGTTAAGATGCTGAATATGTTTATGAACATCTTCAGGGGAGGAAGATAGAGAAGAATAAAAGGTTATTCTATCACAAATTCATTTGGCCATATCTCCATTGATTCTTCAATGATTTTCACAGTTTCAATGGCTACAGAAAGCCCTTAAAAAAACCTTTCAATTGATGTCAGTCATATCTCAAGACAATTAATATTGGCTGAGATATCAACTAGTAATGTTATGAATTGCCCCCCTAAGTTATTTTTCTTTTTTTCTTTTTCTTTTCTTTTCATTTATTTTCTATAAATAGCATGGGAAAGTCATGTCACATGTCACAGAACATGATGTCACAGAGTTTAGTTGGGGTCATGGGTAAAGAATGCACAGACCAACTAAAAGTAGTATAAGTAGATAGACCTAATATAGTGAGGACTCTAATGAGTTCTCTTTGTCTAATGCTGATAAAGAGCAGTTGGCTTAATTCCAGCTCAGAGTTAGCTTTTCTAACAGTAACCACCATGGTACTGTTTATTAAATTGCCAATATCTCAGAAACTGCCATGATTGATGCTTCTGTTCTAGGCTCAGCAGAAGCTCTCTTCATAACACTTAGAATGAGCCTAGAACAATCTCAAGGTGATTAATATTAGTAGAGATATGAAGGCCTCAATGTTTGCACATGGACTTTATTAATTACCCATAGATAGTCATCTGCTCTTTTCTTAGAACAAAGAACAGCCTCCATAAGGTTAAGTTATCACTATTTACAGCACAAAGGCACTACTATATGTAGAACAATAGGTAGTAGCATGTGATGATCTGTCCTAGCACACAGACCATCACAATTCTGTATATAAGGACTCATAGTCTGAGGATTAGACCTCAGACTTAACAATATCTTTTGTTACTTGTCTAACTTCACTTATAAGCACCTTTTGAAGCAACCTTTAACCCAATCACAAATAGTAAGTGACCTTTTGTGATACCAGTGATTAAATAAAAGAAAAAGAAAAAGAAAATAAACATTGACTTAGTTGTTTTGCCAAGTCATGACATAAGTGTTGTATGACTCAAGTCAACTTAACTCAGAGGCAAGTTCTTTGAGGGTTACAAAGAGAACACAATGAAGTTCTCTGATTGATTACTCTACTACTTATACACTTTAGACACTTTAGACTATTTGTCTATGTTTGTCCTGATCTATACTATCCAAGAGGTTGGTAGTTCAATTTCACCATTCATCATTCTATTTATAGGTCCTTATGTCATGGTCAAGGTGACTCATGACAATAAGTAGTATAGCAAATCAATCAGAGGGCTCTACTGAGTTCTCTTTGTAACCCTCAAACACTTAGCTTCTGAGTCAACTTGACTTGAGCTGCACAACACTTTGTCATCACTAATGCTCCCTCAAGACAACTACAACATTACAGGATTGAAGAGTAACATCTCTTATTTCTCCTAGTAGCATACTTGTCACTTCTACTCTACTTTTGCATCACCTTCTTTTTGGACTTCAGAGTGCACTTTTCCTTAATTAATAGTTTATTTCCTCTCTTTCTATGCTACTCCAGATATTACCTAACATAAAACCATTCCAGTGTGTATATTGAACATGTCAATGACATTTATAATAGAAAGAAATTGAGAGATGCAAGTCAAAACTAAGCAGAAATGTGTCAGACAATTGGAGTAGTGTGTCAATTTTACTAGTAGACAACTCACTTCCTGACCACCCATCCAGTCTTGACAGGAGAGAGGTCCCCTGGCAGGAATCAATCAATAATCACATATATAGATTGATTGTAGGGAAATTCTGATGATCTTAGTCCATGGAACATAAAAATTTTTGGCTTTCCTCTATACTACCAATTGGGTAAAACAATCAATGTTTCGGATGTGGACGAATACCCTTGATCGTGACATCTATCATTGCTTCAATGTGGACGGACACTCTAAGACATCTATATCGCGGTCCAATGTCTCACACCCATGAGGTCATTGACTTGACCAAAGTGTCAAAGTAAATTTACTTGAAAATTGGAAGGCTTGGGCTCGAATGTGATGTTCCGAACAAGATCCGGAATCAGAACAACACCAGAGCAGAGTAGCCACAAGTCTTGTATCCAGTTTAGATAAACGTATTGGCATTCTGTCGAAAATAAGAGTGTCGTCAGGTATACCAACTGCGACCAAAGAAATTTATTTCACGATAAGCACAAAAAAAGTGAGAATGTCAATGACCAACGCTCCTCATAGCAGCAGGCGCACATGGGGGACCTTTCCTTGTTGATGGTGATGCCGATGATGATGTCGATGATGATGACGACCTAGGACCAGTCGGAGCAGGAATTAGCTTTCCAGAAAATTTGACGAAGGGAAAATCGGATTTGATGGGCTGCAAATCTTGTAGAACAAGGTCATGTCTGATAGCCTCGAGTCTCTCTCTTTCCTTTCTCTGAGTGTCCAACCACTCTTGTTCAGCTCTCCTTTGCTTTTCATCGGATCCGAGTGCAGTGTCAGCCTGTGACCAACTAAAAAAAGTCCATGGTCGTGGGGCATCGTCCTTTTGAAAGATAAAAATGATGAAAAGGGAAAGCAAAGAAACAAAAGACGAGAAACGCACAGAAGTGAAATCAAATGAGGACAAGACAGTACTCAACTCGGGAGTCTTGAAGTCCTCAACCAATTCACCCTCTTCGCGATCTTCTGCGCGCTGCCTCCTCTTGCGAGCGGCGAAATCCTTCAAGGACATCTTGGCTTTTTTGTCGGAGACAGATGAAGGATGAGGGGAGAAAAGTCAGACGAGGCGGGAGTGATAATAGTGGTAGAGGCTGGGGAGAGTGGTGTGCGGGATGGAGAGTGGGATGGAGAGTGGGATGGAGAGTGAGGCAAGCGAGATGGAGAATGAGGTGGTGGAGGCGGAGAATGTGAGGGTGGTGGAGGCAGTGGGGAGCGTGGTGGTCGAGACAGTGACACTAGTGGTGAAGGTGGTGATTGTAGCGGCCGAGGGAGTGACTGTAGTGACTGTAGCGGCTGAAGGGGTGACTGAGGGGGTCGAGGCAGTGACTGAGGCAGTTGAGGTGATCGAGGAGGTCGAAGGCGTTTCCACTGTTTCCGTAGCTTTGGAGAAATGCAGTGTTCATCTGGAGGAGGATCAGGCCCTGGGGGATGGACCATCTCGACGCCACCGATACCGCTAGCAGAAACAAGACGCTCTCTTGTGCGGAAGCCACATTGAGTGCCAACAAGAGGACCAAGATCGGAAGGATGGGGGTTTGCAGCGTCAACAAAGGCAGAGATCTGAGTGAGGGAACAATGGGTTGCATTGACACCGCAGGCACAGGTGGTGTAGGTGGAGGAGAGGGCATGAAGAAAGTTGGAGAGTTGGCGACGAAGGCAGTGAATGTGAGATTGCCTGGTGCAAAAAGAAGTAAGCAGGTAAAAAAGGAAGAGGGGGCTTGAACGAACAGGAAGAGGGTGGGGGACTGGATGACAGCGGGGAGAGAATGAATGACATTGACATCGTCCCATTCCCAGCCAAGGACGACCTCTTCTCCGGGTTTGAGATCATGAGGAGCAAAGACACCAAAGGTTAGGGAGGAAGAGTCTGGATCAAGACAAGGACGGACGACAGCATTGGGCCTGCATCCGCTGCGAGCAAATCGGGCGTCGCTGCCACAAATGCGGGAATCGAGGGCAAGGTCTAGGGGAGGACCTATGAGATGGACAAAGGGTTTTGGCATGCCAAGATGGGTGTAGCCGTTGAGGGAGTCGAGGAGATAAGCAGAGGGTTACCCTGAGAGGGGCTAGGAGCTCATTCCCCTTAATTCCCTGATTTGCATGGAGGCGATAGCCTGGAGGACGAACGCCGTGGTCATCGTCGGTGGTAGCACAGAGGGCGGTCGTGGATGCAGCAGCAGCATTTGTGTTGAGGGCACAGAGCCCCTGCCAAGCCTGGCCATACTGACGGAGTCTGGGACGGACCTCTGCATCTGGAACGTCGTCTGCGGTGATGGGGACATAAGCATGAGTAGCGGGCTCATCGTCTGGAGGACATTGCCGTCGTGGTTTGCAACTGCGAGAGCAGATCCAACATTTCCAACAGTCGAAAAACCATCGTCGAGTTGGTTGCCACACACACACCGTATCATGAAAAGAGTCCTAAACACACGTGACATCCTGAACTGGAAAAAACAATATTCCATAACAGGCAACTCTTGCTACTCGTCACATTTCCAAAACAAACATACAACCCTCGCCCATTACATCACAAGGTGGCAATATCCATTGTCGATTGTGCAGATTTCAGATCTTTGCTTTATTTTACTGTCTCGTACGTCAATATGACTGGGGCCTTGCACAGTTCTTGAGTCAGCGTGATCCTCTTCTGATTTCCCCGTGTTGCTGATATCAACCATCTCACACAACTAGCTAATCATAGGAAGGTTAACGGACGAAAAATGATCTACATCCAATATTATCTACTGAGATGAGAATCACCGAATGTCCTATGCATCATCTTCCCTCTTCATGTATTTCTTCACCCAAGGAAATAGCTCCTCTATCGCCTCGCGAAATATCTACTTCAATTTCCCCACTGGACTCTGTATGATGGAACCTTATGCTTTCCATTGTCCCGGAACAGATGCTTTCGTCCAAAGGACAATTTGCTTCCAGCAAATTGAGTATCAACCGCGACACCTGAGCAACACATGAATTAGCGATGAATTAGCGATGATGATAGTGATATAAGGAAGAAGTTTTTTTTTACTTACAATAAAAGAATTAATGAATGTTGAACAGCTAATCATTAGAGGTAGTAACCCGAAGACCAGCAACAATACAACATACTACATTAGGATATCCTGCATAATCAAAGAGATGTTATTGAGGTCGAAGATAGCATACAGGATTAAGTGAACTTTGGAAAGAATCGGTGTTAGCACACCTGTTTTCTGGCATAGACTCACCAAAGAAACTGAATTACACAGGCAATCAGTTGAATCGAAAATATCCACGTTCAGACTCACGGTATGAATAGGAGTGTTCCATCGCGGTAGAACACATATAATAAACGAGTGGAGGTTTTCATGTGAGAAATATGGCTGCGCATTCCATCACAGAGAGCCATCTGTGTTTTGTATGTCATGATAAACCTGATAAAAGTCAAGAGGACTTCGATTGTCGTTGTTGTAGCCCTGACAATGCTTTTTTGTGTGAGAAGAAATGTGTTAGGTAGCAGAGGAGATATGTTCTAAACGTACTTAGAAGCACTATAAAGCTTCGCTTGTATATTGTAAAGTTGTGATGAGTTTCCCCAACAACCATGAAGAGGAACCAGCACTCCAGAAGCTGAGATGATATATATCTTGAATATCGTTAAAGGCAGCGCAGCCTGAAAAATGAGATCAGTTGATGGGTAAGTATCGTGCCATCTCTGAAGCCCACCAAGACCTCAACTGATATCGACCATCAGTTATCGTTATCGACTAGCAATTCTACAGCACAAACCTGTCATTATAACAGATAGAATTAGTGTGACTACAATTGAATTCATCAGTACAACAAGTCCATTGAACATGTTTATAGGTCTCTCACCAATGAAATCCTTATTCCAAACAGCTCGAAGGCGCAGAACCAGCAGAATCTTCATTCCCAATAAATTGAATATTATGTCGAGTCTATTCACATAAGCTACTCCCATCCTTGAGAGTCAGAAAAAACTCACAGGCCGATTAGCGTTAATCCAATACGACACCTAGAAAAGGGGTACATCAGACAGAGCAGCAAAAAAAATTAAATCTATACCCCTAAAATGTCCTGGTCAATGAAAAATTCAAAAGTGGATTAAGAGTAATGGCTTACTGATTTTGATACCCAGGTTTTACTGTCGACTGGTGAAGTTAATATATATCAATTTACTTGGGGTAATTTCCTCATACTACATGTACGTATCCTGAAAATTTGGATCAGGCATCTTATTCAATAAAGAAAGCAAGACGTAGTTACATCAGCATTAGCCAGTTACTTATCAGGACAGAAAAATAGATGACGTGTAGTTTTGACCACTTCCTCCTGAGGTTTCTTTTATTGCAGGGGGATGAGTAAGCGACCTATTAGAACACGAAGTCTCGGTCTGAAGTGTGCAGAACTGAGGTCTAAGAAAAGTCTGTGCTGGCAGACATACTCATTGCTTACTAATCAATCAGGAACTAATAATGAAAGAAGAAAAGAGACGAAATAATAGTCCACAGAGGACATATTCAACACCCCTCCTCGTCGAAGATCTCTCATGCGTGTACTCCAATCATTTCTCGAAAATATGAGAACTTCTCGGCACCAAGTGGCTTTGTCATTATGTCTGCAATCTGTTCTTGCGTAGCCACATGTTGACTCGAGATCCTCCCTTGATCCTCTTGATCATAGACATGCCTGAATTTAATGTCAATGTGTCCAGATTTAATGAGATCCAGGGCACCTTGATTGTCGATAAGAAGTGAAGTAGGACTTGTCAATGTCACGTTGAGTGAGCTAAATAAAGATCGATGCCAAAGAATTTCCTTGACAGCTGTCGACACGGCAATGAATTCTGCCTCAACGGTTGACAGTGACACTGATGTCTGCTTCCTAGAACCCCATGACACAGCCCCTCCATCAATCAATCCCACATAACCAGAGATGGACTTCCTGTCCGTGCGATCACCAGCCCAGTCTGAATCAACATAAACCTCAGTGGAAGATGTAATGGAATCATCAACCTGGAAATTGAGCTTGAAGTGACTAGTTCCTCGGAGGTACCGAAATACACGTTTGACAGCTTGCATGTGAACATTCCCTGGACAGGTGACATGACGTGAGAGAACACCAACAGCATAAGCAATATCCGGCCGTGTGCACACCATGAGATACATCAAAGAACCAATGCATCTCTGATATTCCGTGATGTCGATCTCGGCTTCTGTCAAACTTGGCAGCTGCAGGTTTGCTATCATTGGGATCTTGACTGGGTTACTGTTTGTCATCCCATGCCATTCCAGGATTGTCTCGACATATTGTTCTTGTGATATCGACAGAGTCCTCACTCCTAATGTCATGTCTGACCTCTCTATCTTCATCCAACTTGCTTCTTCAAGATCCTTCATTTCGAAGTGCCTCTTGAGGTCTTCCTTGACAGTTCTGATGTGACTGATGTTGGACAAAAATAGAAGTCGTCAACATAAACGGCAATCACAAAGAGCTTCCTGCCGATGATTTTGGTGAAGACTCCATGATCGACATCACTTCTCTTGAAGCCCAGTTCCTCTAGTTGTTAAATTAAAACAATTATTATACTGTGTATTACTGTAGTTTAATATACAAGTTGTGCTTACATAAGCGCGGCGCGTCTTCGTCTCAACTGCCACGTCGCAAATATCCCTCTGCTTCTCTCGAGATCTCTCCTTCCTGTCAGGTCAACTATTATTATCTGTTGGATAACCCGGTGAGTGGGCCATCATTTGTCCCCACTGTAATTACTGCTCTCCATCCTTCTAACAGAGATATGTGTAATGTTATTTACAAATGGAAAGTCTCACCTGTTTGGGGACACGATCAAAAGTATCGTATATCATCAAAGTAACGAAAATGGCTTGAAAATATTTTAGCAGTTGGTTCGAGAACGATAGAATGAGGAACAGCAGGCCTTGGCAGTAGTGTTCATCTGAAAGGTTCTTCAGGTCAAGGTTATATCATAATCACCTGGTTTCAGTCCATATTGGTCGGTCATTTGAATGAGATATGCACACAGCTCGGTAGAAACGGTTCAATTATATATCAGCTAGTGTTATCAGGAAAACCTTCTATTTGGTTGCGCGCAGACCCAAAAATCTGGTCGAGGTCAAACTTGTGATCTCCTTTCACCTTGAAATAGATCAGTACATCACAGCTGAGAATCTTCATCCCGGGTGAAACGAGCGATTCTTGCGTCTCAACTTTCGTGCCGGGTGGTGGAAAATTGAAGGAACTCGACTGTTGCTGACATTATCCTCTTTAATTGACAACTGGTGACAGATATGCCCTCAAGCTGCAGAAAATGCTGTTCAGGATGTCAGTCAGTGGACACTTAGGGGTGTCACTATTGTCTTCGGGAAGCAAGATGTCTGATCAATCACAGCTTCGATATCCAGTGAAATCTTCACGGCTTTTCTGACATCCCGATAACACATCTTCTTGAGGCGTCTACCCAAAGCTCCTATCACCTACATTGGACCACGGCACAGTCACCACATGGGCACTTTTGAGGTGACCATTTCTCCACCACTACATAATTTGGCCTTCGCTATGCCTTAACTCTTAACTGACGTTTCACTGTTCAGAAGCTCGGCTCGGTGGGGAGCCAGTTATCTTGATTGATTGATTGATTGATATTAGATGATTGTGCACTAATAAATACTTATTTCAATAAATCAATAAAATAAATAGGCAATAAGGTGGGGGGGTATACTTATCAGAACTAATTTTCAACTTATTGGTATTAAATGAAATAAAGTTGGGATTAGTTTTTCATGTTTGTGTGGCTGTGGCTTTCTTAGTACAAAATGGGTTCCAAATGGGGATATCGAATTTGTTCTATTTTGGTACTCATTGAAGGCTATATAGCAGCTTGGCTCTGAGCAGAGAATAGCCAGCCCAGTCCTAAAATATTTTTCCTTGCTCTATACCTACCCCCTGAGCATTTCTTATTGAATCTATTTTCAGAATGCGCTACTCATTGATCTCAACCTTCATTGCCTCTTTCAGTAAGTCAACTTGGCTTACAACATACAGACAGGCTCTGAGAAATTATTATTCATGTCTCTTTAGTCGTCATCCTTTTAGCAGCCTCACCTGTACCAAGCGATGAATCCATGATAGATGTATCTACTCGGGAACCTGTGAGTTCAGGCAGTTCTTGGTTTGCTAAGCTAACCGGCGTTATAGGACCCTGAAATGGGGTGCAGATTGGGCTCCGCTGTCCCTTGCGACTATCGCTAATCTTGAATCTGTTGTACCTGACACTTTGTATAAATTTTGATGTAACGGTGTTGGATTTTGTTGGAGTTTCAGTTTTCTCCGTAATAAAGGTCGAGATATATCTGAGGGTTGGTCAATAGCTTTTGTGTTGTCTACCTCTCATCACGTGGTAGTCTTCTTGCATTGCGAAACATCTCTTTGCTTTCAAGTCAATCTGTCTGATAGATGCACTGTCAGCTTCTTCATAATCCTTTACACCAACAATGCCAGAAGATGTATATTTTCAGAAGATTCGATCTCCTATCTCAGCTCCAATCAACCCAAGTTACCTCTACAATCACCCAATAATTACAATACTTGTTGCTGATCAAGAATTTTCTTACTGAAGGGCAATTAGAATGTTGGTGTGACCTCAATGGAAGATGGAAGGGAATTCAGAAATAATCTTAAAATATTGACTTGGATGCTGACCAGGTCTCAGACCTTGTGTGTGACACCTACTACCGTTCAAAAAGTTATGCAAAGGGTATGGGGTCAGTTTCACTCAGTTGATGATATATTAATGGGGATTTTTCAGGTGGTTGATTGTGCGAGAATGAGGCAATCAGCTTGAGCCAGAATATGAAAAAGGACACATGAATGAAGGAAATGAGAGGAACAGTATTTAATGCCGAAAATTTCAGAGGGTATGTGAGTAGCGTGACACTGTTACGATCTTACACCCCTGGTGTTCAAGAGTGAAGGTTATGCATGCAGAACCAGACCGAAGTTAAGACAACCTATCTACTGTACAGGTTCTTATATGGTTACAATGTGATCCGTGACTCAATACAGCTACTGCGGTTTCGAGTCATGGCTGTGCTCTGAGCTGTCAGCGAAACAGTATGAAACTCGTTACAGACACGTTAAATCCTGAATTGTGCAGTCGTATTCTCTATCGCATCATTTAGGATCATAGTTCTTTTTGTGTCTGAGACCTCACCTGATGTTGTAGTGGCTGTGCAATGGTCCGCAGTTGTGATTGGCATACTATTTTTAGTGTACATTTTTATAGATTTTTCAGTCTAGTTGCAACCAAATATGGCCAGGTGAGTCCTTGGTGTTGTGTCACGGTCTTGGCCATATGGTCATGAGCGATATGCTCCAGGAGCATTGATGATGCAAAGCACGTCAAGAAAACGGAACTTTGACTATTTATCAGCGGCAAAAAATCGAGCTGGGTCAACATCTACTCATGTCACGACAACCTGGTAAAGGACCAACGGAGATTTCCTCTAAATTTTATGCAATGCGGTGCCCAGCAACATTTCTTTCACTCGCCGCTTGTCTTATTTCAGTCACAATATGGCCTAGACCCATGCACTGCTTACACCGACCCTAACTCCACTCAAAATGGTGCCTGGCACAGTCTATCAATCTGTGGGGTGCGATTCCTCCCAGATTTTGAGATAAAAGGAGAATTGAAAGGGAACCATCGGCATCAACTTCTCCCTGCTCACCATTCATGACTACGACTGTCTTTCTTCATCTCGACCAGCTCTTGAGCCAACAGGGATCATGTCATACCTGGCCAGTATCAAGACACAATTTGGCGTATGTCACTTCTTGTTTCACTGTGATGCTACTTATTGACTACCATGACATGTTTCAGCTATCGAGACCTTTATCTTGATCGTGAGTCCAGAACTCCAAAATTTAGTAAGTTCCATACACCTCACTGTCGATGACATGATATAGCATCAAGGCCTTGGGAATACTTCTTTCCGCAACAGCTGCAAGTGGAATTCTTCTCACATGATTCACAAGTGGGAAGAATATTCCATTTGGAATAGGTACGGGAGACAGTATTCGCAAGACCAAATAACATATCATGGCATCAGTAAATGGCACAGATCAAAGAGGTAGTTCTCCAATGGTGGCAAACGATGACAACTCTTATTTCACATGCTAATTGTAATAATACGCTGAGTAACAGTCTAATTTCAAAATACTAGTATATCTTGAACCCATGTTTTTCAGACATGACTGAGATGAATCCTCAATGTTCGTATTCCTCTCTACCTGTAAAGAAGGAAAATTGGGTGTAGATTGATTTATTTTATACTTTTAAAAAGAGAATAAACATTTTATAAGGATATTATTACACAAGAAAAATAGGCTACATTTTCACTACATATTTCGATGTAGTACTTTTCAATGCTTTAGGACGGTGTCATTATTCCACGAGCTGTACTACAATCTACACCATCATCTTGTCTTTCCCTTCTCATAACACTCCAAGGTAAGACTAAGCCTAGACTACAAAACAAGTGGGCTAGCACTCATTCTTTTCAAAGCCCACTTAATCCTGTATGCTGTTTTCGACCTCAATCCCATTTCTTCGACTATGACCCAGTTCCTAGGCTAGTATGTTGTAATTATTACTGGTCTTCCCCTCACTACATCTAATTATCAGCTTTTTATTCTTCATCAATCCCTTCATTGTAAGTAAAAGCCCTTCCTCCTTATATCACTATCATCACTACTAATTCATGTGCTGTTCAGGTGTCGCGGTTGATACTCAATTTTTTTACACAGTAAGTCTCAGTGGTCAACAATGTAGATTGACAACTGAGGTGTAGTAGTAAAGAGTGTTCGATATATAGACACAACAGTCGTCTGACTGATGTGGTACCACTTGATAATGACGTCACCAAGTTCTGCCCCTACAACTGTGAAGGTACAACCGCAACGGTCCACTTCAACAAATTTGCTTCCAGCAAATTGTCCTTTGGACGAAAGTGTATGTTCCAGTACTATGGAAAGCTTAAGGTTCCATCATTCAGCATCTAATAAGGACACTGAAGCAGATATTTCACGAGGTGATAGAGAAGCTACCTCCCTGGGAGAAGAAATATAAAGAGGAAAGGTAGGATATTCGGGTGTTGCTCACCTCAGTAGACACAGTTGGATGTAGATTATACTTATTTTTACAGCAGACGGAGATTGACGGAAGCTGTCAGAATAAATTCTCAGTTCCTGTAAGAGTTGAACTAATTCTATTGTACCTGTCAGAATAAATTCTAGATACAATTAGCTACTTCTGTACTGCATAAGAGAAATCAAAATATACCT
>Ga0153964_1000104_pt1 | contig 15154 bp, 14 predicted proteins | sample TSFL048MetaG_FD_104726 | JGI IMG/M metagenome (GOLD analysis project Ga0153964, IMG submission 104726) | Attine ant fungus gardens microbial communities from Florida, USA - TSFL048 MetaG | ecosystem: Host-associated > Fungi > Mycelium > Unclassified | place: USA: Florida, Withalacochee... | reverse complement strand
TGGCCATAAAGTCATCGTCCGAGAGCTGGCCGAAGTCTGCTGACTGAGAAATATCCCAGAATGAAGGAAAATCTGGATGTTGGGAGTCCATTGGGTATAAGATGAGAAAAATGTCTGCAACCCTTGAAACAATCACTTCTCAATGACAAAGCAGCTTATCTATTTAATTCATTACTTTTCTGCTAACCCCAGCCGCGTCATAGGTGAGTCAGTGTGGCTCTCGGCCGGCTTCTTGGTTTGCCACCCGAGGGCCGAGTTGAGACACCTGGTGAAGTCCTGTGTATTTTTTCAGCTTCTCATCCTTTTGGGATTATGGGATTCAAGTATCTGTCAAGAAAGCAAGTGGTCACTACATCAGTAACTGAACAACTTAGACACTCATGAGAAATATAGACTATACCCTTTCTATATAGTTTATCATTCTAATGATGAAGAAACCTGGAAGTACATCTTGAAAAGGCCATATAAAGTTGTCCATGGGAGAACACTGATGTCTGCAAATTAATCCCCACATGCTCCACTGACTGTCCTTGAGACTTGTTAATGGTCATAGCAAAGGCTAGCCTGACTGGGAATTGAAGTCTCTTGAGTGGCACAGGCAATGTCTCTGCATTGGGTGACAACCTGATCCTTGGAATCAACACTACCTTACCTCTAAATCTCTTGTCCTTGCTGATAATCCTGCACTGGAGCATCTTTCTTCTCATATTCAACACCACCATTCTTGTTCCAGTACAAAGTCCTTCTCCTGGATCCAAGTTCCTCAATAAAATAACTAGAGAGCTAACCTTGAGACAAAGTAAAGCAGGAGGCAATCCACCAGCATTGAGTTGCTGAAGAAACTTTGTAGGATAAGCATGGTACATTCCATCTTCTTCAGACACAGAGTCCATACTTCTCAGCATATGAACCTCTGCATTTAGGTTGAACTGTTGAAGAATGATCATGTACTTCATCATTTCTAGGACGGAGAATCCAAGAAATACTAGTTATCTTGAGCTCTTGGGTTACCAATTCCTGGATAGATCCTATTAATAAGAGTATTGAAATTAGTACAAACCATGGACTAAGAAACTTGAATCATCTCATTGTCATTTATAGTTGACCCAGCACCAATCTCTGGCAACTACTGAGCATGTTGATTATCAGCTTCAGAGTGACCCAAGCACATATTCTGTCTGAAATGCAAGAACTTAATATGTTCCCATAAGTTTTCTCTGCAAAGAGATACTGCTACTACTTGTTGACATGTTCCCTTAGACACCACAGGCAAAATCTAATGAAAATCTTCTCCAAATACCACTGTAATACCACCAAATGGATGATCATTCTAAATAATATGTCATTCAAGAGCTATTAAGTGCAAGTGATTACTTACTTCAAGCAAGTCTCTAAGACATTGATCAACAGCATCAATATCATACTTGTGCTGCATAGAAACTTCATCCCAAATGATAGCCCTGGTTTGTTGGAGGACTAGAAACATGTAACTATTGTGTTTGAGATCAGTCACAGAGTCTTCATAAATAGAATGAGATGTTCTTCATCCATCCAACAAAAGAGCAGCAATTCCAGATAATACCATACATAGTGCTACCTGACCTCTCCTTCTAACCTCAACAACAATAGTGTTACACAAAAATGTCCTTTCACTATGAGGCCTGAAATATATTCAGGCCTAAAATTAAACAAATTTTGTGACTTTATACCCCAAAGATAAGAACTAAGATAACATCACCTGCTAGGAAGCAGAGAAGGCACAGAGAACTACCACCAATAAAGCTGGCTACCTAACTACATAGCAGTATACCTAGGAACATAAGGTTATTACTACTGATAGGCCAATCACTTGAGAACTAGTGGAGTTGAGCCCATGGCCCTATGGTATTATTGCTGAGAATAGCAGCTTAGTTAGGAAAAAAAGCCTCATGTAAAAAAGTCTAGAAAGATGTCCATCACATAAGAACAGGACCAGTAGTCTGGTAGAAAACAAGAATAGAATATGATATCACCCAATCAGTAATGGCTAAGAATCGGATAGCATCAGAGCTGATTTACCTTGATCAGAAATAAAGGAGAAACAAAGAGTCTCAGGGAACTGTGAAAACCATACCCAAAACTTTCTAGGCCAAAAAGGAAAAAGACAGGTCCCAAGTTGTTGAGATAAGCTAAAGAAGAAAGAGATTACTACAGGGTCAGTAGTAGGTAACCCAGTAACTTGGCAAGAGCAGAATAGACTTAGCAACTATAGGAAATAATTGAAGAAAAACAAAAGGGTATGGGATTTCCTATCACTATTAGAACAATTGTTATATTAATAGATTATGACTAGGTTGATTATTTTCTCTATTTTTTGTATATTTCTTTTGTATTTCTCTAAACATATAAAAACTCCCACTTAGTAGAAAGAAAGTAAGTAATCTTAGTTATCTCTTTTCTCTATTTAGGTTTTTGAAAGTAGAAATCTATTTTTAGAGTGATCATATCAGTGATCAAGTTGCTTCGACTCAAGACTAAGTCAAAACAAAGAGATTATAGAACAAATGACCTAGTTGTAGGGGTAATATTATAGGAGCTCTAAGACAGAGTTTGGTATTGCTAGGGAGCTGAAGTTATATAGGGAGGATTCAAAGTCTCATATCTGATCACATAGTCAAGAGTATTACTATAAGGATAGTCTGATCCCATAGCCAGAGAAGTGCTATTGTGAGGACAATTTTGAAACAGGGCATTAGGATAATACCAGGTAGACAGGACTTAGGAACAGAGCTAGAATAGTAGTCCAAAAACAAGAGTTGGATTTCAAATATCACTGCTACCACAGTACATTGGTAAAAACTTATTTAACTTCTTTTACCTTTGATTTTGGATTTATTTCCCTACAAATTTGTATAAGAGATACTATGCTCAAACATAGTGTTAACTAGGGTACTTTCTTAAAAGATCACACAACTTAATTATTTCAAAACTTATATTCACTACTATCTAGTTTATAGTTGGGGAACTTTACATAAAAAAAAACAAGAAAACCCCTAGCATAATTGGCCTCTTCACCATAACCACTAGCAGTATAAAAGAAAAAAAGATGACCTTGATTATTGGTGACAGACTCTAAGATAGTATCAAAAGCAATAGCTTGGTCAGGATTGAAAATTGCCCTTTGTTTATCTACTAAAGTTGCCATTTTATCTATATTATACTGCTTAGCCTACAAGAGAAGATTGGGTATTCTATGAGCCTACTATTACTGTGAAAGAGACATTGGTGAAAAATCAGCAAAACTTCTTCCTATTTCCACCAGTATCCTATTAAGATCCCAAAGGCCATAATCATAAATATTATTCTCTAGTATCTCCTGGTCAGCTTGGTAGTGGTTCATATAATGTAGTTTGTACTTGATATTATCACATAGTCTAGCCTTAAATTGATTCCAAATAAGATAAGGCTTAGTCACTTCATCAGTCAGCAAGATAACTGCCAACAACTAACATGCTATTCTAGACTGCATTGCAATTGCTTCCTCCAAGCAAATCCTCTACTCATAATCATTCTCCAGTAATCCCCTTGCCATACATGCCTCTTTGAATATAGCAAATACTTGGCTATTCTAGGTCCTCAGATGCTCTCAACTTTTTCTATCTTCAAATATAGTCAAAAGAAGTCATAAAAAGAACTGCTTTTCCTTTGATAGTAACACAAAGTATATTCTCCCAATCACCTTGGTCTATTGTCTTGGATGCCATTTCTTGTCTTTGGCATTCTAGGTATAGTGCTAAGGGAACTGCTAGTAGATAAGGCCCAAACTATCATTATGTATAAAGTTATAGTTAAATCAAGCAGTCAGCTAAGTCTTCTCCATATTTTGCCTAGCTAATACTTCATTGACAGTTTGGTGTGCATAGAAGTTGACATAATGTTCATTGGGAAGATGAATAAAAAGACATTGGACTGCTGGTAACTCTCTGTATATGTTGAATTCAAAGATCTTCTAGTAAGCTTTTGTGAGACCAATAAACCAACCATCTAAATGAGCCTTGATTTTATCTTGTATCCCATTACTAATCTCCATTATTGTCATGACTTGGCAAAACAGCTAAGTCATTTTCTATTTTTCTTTTTGTTTTGTTTTGTTTTATTTAGTTAGATCATTACTAAAGTGGAGTGTGAGAAAGTATCACATGACAGTCACATATCAGTCACACATTTGGTTACATCACACAAGTCATGGTCACAACATGTGATAAGGTAGACACATGATAGGAATAACATGAGGACCACAGAAGGATATTGCACAGCCACTATAGTAAAATGTATAAGTAGTATACAGAATCAAATAGGAACTCTATCAAGTTCTCCTTGTCAACTCTGACTTAGAGTGGGCTTAAGTTATTGCAGCTAAAGTCTTACAATTATTACTCTATCAGGACTCTTATACATGTACTTGCTGAGATACTTGACAGCTTTTAATCTAGTAGAGATCTTAACATTGATATGACAATTAAAGAAAAGAAGAAGTTGAGAACAGTAAGGAACTATATATTGATTGGTAAATCTGGCTCCATCGCATTCAAAGACTAAGCCATTATCAGGCCTAGTATAAAGTGGATAACTGTTCTTAGCCCAATCTGTTCTCTCTCTATACTAACAGAAAGAATGCACAGGTATGTCTTCAAAACTTAAGAAGTACTAGACCAAACTAAGACCAGATAGAAATAACTAAGTGAATTGAATATTTGGAAGGAAAAAAAACAGAAGATACATGTATCTAAGACCAAATAGAAATGACTGGTCTTAGGGCTTACATAATAAACACTTTATATATCATATAGTTGTATGATTATTTACCTAAGAATAGACATATTTCAGGTATTTCTGCATATGTCTCTCATTCTGAAACATAATGAGACAAGAGGAGGAATGACAAAAGGTAAATAAATTTTCTAGAATATATTTTGTTACTCCCACTCATTGAGGCATTAATCTGATGATAAAGCTCCTAAGAAAAAACTTCTAAATTCAGTTTGAAATTCTAAATATATTTTGTAAAATTTGCCAAGGACTTGCAAAGAAATTTTTTCCCTTTAGGTAAGCCATTGATGAACTCAAAGAATTGCAGTTTACATAATTGCATGAGGATTATACTACCAACTCCTACTGCTTCAAGTGTGAAGAGTGGCTTATCTTATAGTAAGCTTCAGATTTATTTGCTTTGGCTATCAAGGTAACATTGACAGTGCCTATAGTAACATTGTTGACTATAGAGAGCGCAAGATGGTTCTGTAATTTTTGGTTGCAGTTAGAGTATTTTGGAAGGGAAGAAAAGGAGTTTTCAGGAGGTATAATAGCTAAAGAGAGAGCAGAGTCCTTGGGAATGTCCAAAAGGGAAGTGGTAACTAATAAAGGGGAATTTTCAATAGTAGCAAGAATGTTAATTGGGAAACTAGTAATATTGTTTGTTAGTGTGTTATTGACTGATTGACTAACATCTTTCTTGCTGACTTCTAGATTTTTCACTAGATATTGACAATACTTAGGATTGATAGCATGAAGATTTGGATATTCTATACAATAGTGCTGATGGCACTGGAGGCACATATTGCCTGAATTTTTGGCAAGGTAAGTAATGTTGCTAGCTAGGGGCACATACTAAATATAATAAAGGGCACCAGCTGAATTTGTCAAAGAAGCTCAGAAGAGCTCTTTACTATCCTTTGAAAGCACCAGGCTATTGTCAAGACTTCTAACAGACACTCCCTGATAATGCAAGGCACCAAGACTAATGAGATTTGTGCCAAGGTGAGAAATATGAAGAATATTATAGAGTATGATTGTCAGAATAGCTAACTCCCAAGCTAGAATAAAGCCAACTGTTCCTTTATCAGCATTTGACAAGAAGAACTCAATAGAGTTCTCATTAGATTTGCTACACTATATATACAATTACTATCATAGCTATGCACCTTGTCTTCCATAGTCCTCACATTCATTAGATGACCCCTTTGTCATATCCTGTGACTATGACTTGTGACTTCATTGTGATGTGACCATTCTGTAACTACTGTTACACCTTTTGTGACTCTGTGACTAGTCACATAATATTTCCTATACTCTACCTTAGTAATAAAAAAAAAGAAAAAACATATAAATAATAACTTAGCCATTTTGCCAAGTTATGACAATAATACTAAAATGGCCATTTGGGAGTAGGGCAGTAAAATTGATAGATTCTTGACCTGCCACAGAAACTCAATTATGCCCACTAATAGTTACAAATTTGTTTAAGGACTTTATATAATTTGTAAAAGATTTGTAGTATATGAACATATAAGAAGTAGCACCATAGTTAAGAAGAACTTTTGTGCTCAAAATAGTATCAGATGATGCCATGAGCATCTGGCCAACTTCATGTTCTCCTAAAGATATCAAGTATTCAATAGCAAGGTTTGCAAAACCTTCAGGATAGTAAGAATTATTTCTTTTGAAAGGTTTAGAATGGCACTCAAGGGCCTAATGATCCTCTTTGCTACCGATGTAGTATTTGGTGCTGGAAGGACAAATTGGAGGTTTGTTATTTAATTGACCTCTCCAAGGTCTTTTTTCAGAGTAGATAGAAGATAATTATGACTTGGTAAATAGGACCGTTTGCTCAGATTTAAGCATATTCTTTTTTCCATTGGCAAGATAATCATATTCAGAGTAGTCATGTATAGAAATGAGTTCAGCAGAAAGAATATTGAGAGTAAGTCTCTTTTTCTTGTCAAGAAGATTGTGCCTAATGATATTCTAGATATTAGTATAGGGAAGGGAGTAAAGAATTACATGAATGACAAAAATGTTATCTAGCTTATGACTAGCCTCAACAATACAATGTTTGAGATTCAAGAATAACCTAATATGGTCCAACATTTGTCCCATTTCTTAAGATAAAGCTCTTGAAAATAATAGTAAATACTAGTATTCTGTCTTTGAGTGACATAAAGTTGATGAAAACAGTTCCATATTTCTTTCAATGAAATAGCAGATTGGATGTGCTCACACTGTCCAAATTTGATAGCCCCTTGCATTAGGCCCATAGTAGTCATATCAGATTCAAGCTACTGAATGTGTGTATTGTTACACTACTAGAGAATTTTCTGTAAAAATGTAACATGGAATACAAATTATAACCCTAGATTTCACTATTGGAACCCATTCTAGAAACCTTCTACAAGCCCCAGACAATATCTAGACCCAAAATTGGGTACTTCTATTAGATAGTGGCCAAGCTGTCACATGCTAGAAAAGCATATACCTTGGGAGACAAGACTGATGAGCTAATATCAGGTTTCTCAGATACAGACTATCAATGTTGAAGCTCTAGAAGTCAGAGGCTCAGGAATATCCTTGGAATGCAAGATAATTTCAATTTAGAACAGACTTAGACTAATATGATAGATCAAAAGTCTATCAGTGACTAGTAATCCCATTACTGCTGGACTCAGGCAAGAAATGGACATACTGCTAGACAACAATCATATTGCTGATGCTCAGACATACTATTATGTATTTCTAGACTATATTTGGAGTAACAGGAAGCTGGTTCAGGGTTTGGGAAACAATGGGCAGAAGTGAAGTATAGAGGTAAAACAAGATCACATAGTCATATCTAGGAGGTATGGAGGACAGAAAGGTGATGGCTATCATGGCTGCATAGTGGTATTATAAAGGAGAGACATAAGGGAGAATAGTAGAATAAAGAGTTTTTTTTTCTATTTCTTTTTAATTGAGTCTCTAACATTTGTAATATTCTAATATATTTCTCAGAGTGGAGATTGATAGAAAGAGCCTCCTTGGTCCTTGCCTTCATCTCAGAAGCTCTTGAGGTTGTAAATGCAATTCTCTTGAGTATGTAAGGGGTAATCTTGGTGAGAGGTTGAGTTAGTGAATATTTCCTACCCTATACCCTACTCTTTCTTGAGACAAGATATAACAGTCACTTGGGTAACCTTCTATGGAATAGCAGGCCCAAAAAGCCTGGCTAATCATTGACTCAGATCATATCATACCCATAAGGTTTGGTGTGGGGGTGCAGATAAGGGTTTAATTGAGTATGGTAAGGCCCATGAGTGGTTTACTGACTATTCTACTAGTGAGCTTGTTACAGTGTATAAAAGTAGACATCTTAGGGACACCATACAAGGCAGATCTAGATTGAGCTTCTAATCATTTCATCTATTTTTATATTACAGATAAACTATGCTTCTCATTTTAATTTTTTTCTAATACCCCTACTTTCTCCTTCTCTTCACAAACCCTTTAGCACGCAATTGGGAACTGTTACTGCCCATTTCTACTTGCTAGTTACAGCTAAATTCCCTTTTTCTCCTTTCAGCATTCTATAAGTAAATCCACTTCTTGTAGTTGTCAGAGCTAAAGGGCAACAGTTTATTTGTTATAGCGTTAACAGGAGGATTAGCAAAGAGTTTAGAAAAAGAAGGTTACTGGCTATTAACAACAAACCAGAGAAGTCAAGCCTAAAGAGCAGACATTATATTGTTAGCCTAGACATAGTAATTATTCCTGTTTAATTTGGAAAAGGTGAGTATTGAAGACATTTTGCTAATGGGTACTATAACCTAACAAAAAGAATATACAGGTATGTCTTTGAAGCTTAAGGAGTACTGGACTAAACTAAGACCAGATAGAAATAACTAAGTAAATTGAATGTTTGGAAGGAAAAAAAAACAAAAGGTATATACATCTAAGACCAGATAGAAACAACTAGTTTTAGAACTTATATGATAAACACTTTATGTACCATACAGTTATACAATTATTTACCTAAGAATAGACATGTTTCAGGTATTTCTGCATATGTCTCTCATTCTGGAACATAATGAGACAAGAGAAGGAATAATGAAAGATAAATGAATTTTCTAGAATATACTTCATTATATACTTCTTGGGAAAGTATTTACTATATTTTTCATTGACCATATACTTGGCTTGGGAATTGTCAACATCACATAGATCATACAACATATATTTGGTGACTTTTGCATAGAGAAGTAGCTATAGTTGAGGATCAGGAAGTTGAGCTAAGGTCATGGAGTTTATGTGATAAGAGTCTCAAATGTGATATTGAGGATAAAGAAAAATAAGCAAGTGGATATAGGAAAGACCTCTCTTCTGGAACTCAATGGTATAAATATGAGCTACTATAGTACTAAAGAAACTATTATCAATGAGCTTGAGAAATGCTTTTTTCTTCTTCTCAAAGATCTATGATATAATGTCAGGACAATTAGTAGCTATTTAACTAGGAAAAAGACTATGGATAATTTTCTGACCACTTGGGATTAGCAGTTATGATAAGAAAGAGATCTGGTTTGTGGAAGTGTCTGCAAATAGTCATAGTATCCTGGAACAACTAGGTCATAAACCTAGAACTCTTTATATGAAAAGAGGAAAAAATATGTTTACGTTCCAAAATTTTCTCCATTATACCTATCATGTATAGCAGTATCCTGTAGTCCTTGGTAGAGCTTAGATCTAAGAGTATGTTGATAGTCCTGGCCCAGTTAAGTTTCCTCTGCTCACAATTTGCCTATGCATTAATAACAAACTACTAAAATAGCTTTTTATCATAAAAAAGAGATGGCTAGGAACTATCTCTAACATGAAGACAATAGGAATAATAACACATATCAGAAACTACCTATGAGCAAGCCTGTTCCTCTCTATCTCTTTGTCTTGCATTCTCCTCTTGTTCTCTAAGTTGAGCACCACAGATTGGAATTCTTGGATGCTACTCATTCTTCCCCTTTAGAAACAACAAAACATAATAGAGAGCAGTATATAAAGGACTGTTCTGGCTAATGTATTCAAGTCATCCTTCTTTCACTTGTAATACCATATCTCTATTATCTACTGTATAATACTCAGCTGTTAGCAGGTTATGGGTTCTTTGATCCTGTTGCAAATTCACATGTAGCCTAATTGTGATCTCTTCCTGCTTCTCTACTGGCTTTTCTCTAATAAGTTCATAGGTATGACAATAATAACCAATGTATGGGTAGTTATCCCAGAGCATTGTTTGAAGATTATCTATCATCATAGGATTTAGGTTCCTATTATTAAGTCTCTTGACATTGAGCTGCTTTGCTGTATCAAGGATATAATAATGAAGCTCTCCCTGGATCTTGAAACAATAGAGATCTGATTGCCTAGTGACTAAGTTGTCAATTTTGACTTTTACTGTAGTTATAGCAAATATTGCATTATATTGCCATATATTATTGCAAAATTCTTTTGGGGAATAATTATTTCTAGTCAAGTAGTTATGAAGAATTCCAGTGAGTAGTTGAAGAGAAGGTAGTTAGATCTGTTCTTGTAGATAATAGATAATCAAAAGGTATTTATATTAGTACAAGACTCAAAATAAAATTAAATGATGATGTGATTAGTTAAATTGTTTTAACTAGTATATAGGTATTTGTACTAGTAATCTTATCTCATTTAAGTATTTTATTAGTCAAATGGCTTGTGTAACTGCCTTTGTAAATCCTATATAAAGTTTTTATCCAGATCTCCAGCCTAGCTTGTAAAGTTTGTGTTGAAGTCAGTCTACTATGCTTCCTTTTCATTTCTTTATCTCTCAAATCATAAGAAAAATCAATCTTAAGTCTATTGTTATATACATATACAATTTATAATCTAATGCTATTAAATACTTCTTTATATACTACATTAAGTGTTCTTTTACTCTCTTGGCTCTGCTCTGGAAGAAATACTGAAATGTTCAGAGGTGAAGTACATCTTGAAAAGGTCACATAAAGTTATCCATGGGAGAATACTGATGTCTGCAAATTAATCCCCACATGCTCCACTGACTGTTCTTGAGACTTGTTGATGGTCATAGCAAAGGCTAGCCTGACTGGGAATTGAAGTCTCTTGAGTGGCACAGGCAATGTCTTTGCATTAGGTGATAACCTGATTCTTGGAATCAATACTACCTTGTCTCTAAATCTCCTGTCCTTGCTGATAATTCTACACTGGAGCATCTTTCTTCTCACATTCAATATTACCATTCTTGTCCCATTACAAAGTCCTTCTCCTAGATCCAAGTTCCTCAATAAAATAACTGGAGAGCCAACCTTGAGATAGAGTAAAGCAGGAGGCAATCCACTAGCATTGAGTTGTTAAAGAAACTCTACAGGATAAACATGGTACATTCTATCTTCTTCAGACACAAAGTCCACACTTCTCAGCATATGGACCTTTGCAGTTGGGTTGAACTGTTAAAGAATAGCCTCATTGATATCATGGACTTTATCATTTCTAGGACAGAGAATAATGCAATCCAAGAAGTACTGGTCATCTTGAGCCCTTGAGTTGCCAATTCCTGAATAGATCCTATTAATAAGACCATTGAGATTAGCACAAACCATAGACTGAGGAACTTGAATCATCTCATTATCATCCATAGTTGACCTAGCACCAATCTCCAGCAACCACTGAGCATGTTGATTATCAGCTTCTGAGTGACCCAAGCACATATTCTGTCTGAGATGCAAGAACTTGATATGTCCCCATAAATTTCCTCTGCAGAGAGATGCTGCTACTACTTGTTGACGTGTTCCCTTAGGTATCACAGGCAAAGTCTGATGAAAATCCCCTCCAAATACCACTGTAATTCCACCAAATGGATGGTCATTCTGGATAATATGTCAGTTCAAAAGCTATTAAGTGCAAGTGATTACTTACTTCAAGCAAGTCTCTAAGATATTGATCAACAGCATCAATATCATACTTGTGCTGCATAGGAATTTCATCCCAAATAATAACCTTGGTTTGTTGGAGAACTGGGAACATGTAACTATTGTGTTTGAGCCCAGTCACAGAGTCTTTATGGATTGAAAGAGGAATCTTGAAACATAAGTGAGATGTTCTTTCTCCATCCAACAAAAGAGCAGCAATTCCAGATGATGCCACACACAGTGCTACCTGACCTCTCCTTCTAACCTCAGCAGCAATAGTGTTACAAAGAAATGTCTTCCCACAACCACCAGCAGCATAAATAAAGAAAAGATGACCTTGATTGTTGGTAATAGACTCCAGAACAGCATCAAAAGCAGCAGCTTGATCAGGATTGAAAATTGCCCTTTGCTTATCCACCAAAGTTGCCATTTCATCTATATTATACTACTCAGCCTGCAAGACAGGATTGGGAATTCTGTGAGCCCACTGTTGCTGTGGAAAAGACATTGGTGGAAAATCAGCAAGACTTCTTTCCATTTCTACTAATATCCTGCTGAGATCCCAAAGGCTATGATCATAAATATCATTCTCTGGTATTTCCTAGTCAGCTTGGTAGTGGTTCATATGATGTAGTTTGTGCTTGACATCATTATATAGTCTAGCCTTGAATTGATCTCAGAGTAAATGAGGCTCAGCCACTTCATCAGTCAGCAAGATAACTACCAATAACTGACAATATGCCATTCCAGGCTATATTGCAATTGCTTTCTCTAAGCAAATTCTCTACTCATGATCATTCTCCAGTAATTCTCTTGCCATACATACTTCCTTGAATGTAGCAAACACTTGGCCATTCCAGGTCCTCAAATGCTCCCAACTTTTTCCATCTTTAAATATAGTCAAGAGAAGTCGTAAAAAGAACTGCTCTCCCTTTGATGGTAACACAAAGTACATCCTCCCAATTACCTTGGCCTGTCATCTTGAATACCATGATTTGACTTTAGCATTCCAGATATAGTACTGAGGGAACTACCAGTAGGTAAGACCCAAACTATCATCATGTGTAGAGTTGTAGTCAAACTAAGCAGTTAGCTGAGTCTTCTCCACATTTTGTCTAGCTAATACTTTATTGACAGTCTGGTGAGCATGGAAGCTGACATAGTGTTTATTGGGAAGATGGATAGGAAAACATTGGACTGCTGGTGACTCTCCATGCATATTGAATTCAAAGATTTTTCAGCAAGCTTCTGTTGGACCAATAAACTGACTATCCAAATGAGCCTTGATTTCATCCTGCATTCTACCACTAATCTCCATAGTTGCTCTATCAGGACCCTTGTAGATGTACTTGCTCAGATACTTGACAGTTCCTAATCTAGTAGAGATCTCAACATTGAGATGACAATTAAAGAAAAGAAGAAGTTGAGAACAGTAAGGGACCACATATTGATTGGTGAATCTGGCCCCATTGCGTTCAAAAACCAAGCCATTGTCAGGCCTAGCATAAAGTGGATAACTGTCCTTAGCCCAATCTGTTCTCTCTCTATATTTCTTAGGAAAGTGTTTACTATATTTTCCATTGACCATACACTTGGCCTAGGGATTGTCAACATCACATGGACCATGCAGCATATACTTGGTGACTTTTGCATAGAGAAGTGGCTGTAGTTGAGGGTCAGGAAGTTGAGCTGAGATCATGGAGTTTATGTGATAAGAGTCTTGAATACAATGTTGAGGATGAAGGAAGGTAAGCAAGTGGATATGGGAAAGACCTCTCTTCTGGAACTCAATGGTATGGATATGAGCTATAGTAGTACCAAAGAAACCATTATCAATGAGCTTGAGGAGTGCTTTCTTCTTTTGCTCAAAGACCCATGATACAATATCAGAATGATCAGTAGCTATCTGGCTAGGAAAGAGACTATGGATGATTTCTGGTCACTTGGGATTAGCAGTTATGGTAAGAAAAAGGTCTAGTTTATAAAAGTGTCTGCAAATGGCCATAGCATCCTAGAACAGCTAGGTCATGAACCTAGGACTCCTTACATGAGAAGAAGAAAGAATGAGTTTGCATCCCAAAGGCCCAACATCTTCTCCATTATACCTATTATGCACAGCAGCATCCTGTAGTCCTTGATAGAACTCAGATCTAAGAGTATGTTGATGTATTCTAGCCCAGTTGAGTTTCCTCTGCTCACAATTTGTCTATGCATTAATAACAAACTGCTGGAAGAGCTTTTCACCATAGAAGAGAGGTAGTTGAGGACCATCTCTAACATGAAAATGATAGGTATAGTAGCATGTATCAGACACCACCTATGAGCAAACGTGTTCCTCTCCATTCCTTTACCTTGCATTCTTCCCTCGTTCTTTAAGTTGAGCACCACAGATTGGAATTCTTGGATATTATCTATTTTCTCCCTTTGGAAACAACAGAACATAATAAAGAGCAGAATATGAAGGACTGTTCTAGCTGATCTATTCAAGTTGTCCTCCTCTTGCCTGTAATACTATATCTCTACTATCCAATGCATGATATACCCTATCCTCAGGAATAATAACTGCAATTTCTTCAGCAGTAAGCAGATTATAAGTTCTTTGATCCTGTTGCAAATTCACATGTAGCCTAATTGTGATCTCCTCTTACTTCTTGACTGGCTTTTCCCTAATGAGTTCATAGGCATGGCAATAATGATCAATATATGGGTGGTTATCCAAGAGTATTGTTTGAAGATTATCCATCATCACAGGATCTAGGTTATTATTGTTGGCTCTTCTGACATTGAGCTGCTTTGCTATATCAAGAATATAGATTTGTGCATATATTGGAGTTTAATCACCATGAGGAAGAAAAGTACTAGTGAGATGATGAAGCTCTCCCTGAATTTTAAAACAGTAGGGACCGGATTGTCTAGTGACTGAGTTGTTGATTTTAACTCCTACTGAAGTCATAGCAAATACTGTATTATACTGCCAGATGTTGTTGTAAAATTCTCTTGAGGAATAATCATTTCCAGTCAAGTAGTTGTGAAGAATTCCAGTGAGTGATTGAAGGAGAGGTAGTTGGATTTGTTCTTGCAGATAGCATATGCCAAACTTTGGATGATTGACCCTTGAGAAAGTGAGCTTTTCACAGTCAAAGTGAAGAGCATAATAGTGAGAACAGATAACAGTCAATATGCCTAAGTTGAGATAGTGAATATTGTTCTCTAAGAATGGTTGTCCAGCTGGTAGATAAGGTATAGGTGGAAGAATAGGTAGTGGGATATCATCTGGAATAATAGCATCTTGAATCTAGTTCAACTGTTAACAATATAGAATTTTGGTATTCAAAAATTATCATACCTGAACCACATTATCTTTCATATCTAACTCTTGAATATTTTCTTCTCCAATATCCTATTATACTTGGTTA
>Ga0153964_1000099_pt1 | contig 15449 bp, 22 predicted proteins | sample TSFL048MetaG_FD_104726 | JGI IMG/M metagenome (GOLD analysis project Ga0153964, IMG submission 104726) | Attine ant fungus gardens microbial communities from Florida, USA - TSFL048 MetaG | ecosystem: Host-associated > Fungi > Mycelium > Unclassified | place: USA: Florida, Withalacochee... | reverse complement strand
TAATTAATTCCTCAAGGCAACATGACCAAAACCCGGTTATAAAATTTTAAAAAAAAAAAAAAAAAAAAAAAAAAAAAAAAACTCAGCCATTCTATGGTTTGGGCCATGAGACATTAAACTGGTTGACAAAGAGGCCTGGAGGGCACAAATTACTCCAAAGGCAAGGCTCCTGCTCTCCTCAGCAGAAACTTGGTTATTCCAACTCATAGAATGTGTTCTCCCTTTAGGAGCAGAGGGAGAGGGAGCAGCAGAGAGCTAGAGAGGGGCAATTTTGTGAGAGAGCTTGCCTATAATAATCCTAGAGGCAGTAGGTGTCCTGGAACTAGGACTGACTTCCTTCTCTTCACTTTCCTCCTCCTCAGAGGAAGAAGAGGGCTCAGAAGATGCTTTCCTAGAGTCCTCAGCAGCTGAAACACTCCTGAAGGAGTATCTGACAGTGCGATAAGTACAAGAGCATTCTCTAGGATGAACATGTTTACCAGCCCTAGAGCTGGCATAAGAAATAAGGTTGAGTGAGTCTGAAAACTCACCAACACTAGTAGAAGTGACCTGGGGACCAGGGGGATGAGCATTGGTAGTATAGAATTTATTCTGAATATCTGGTTTAACTATGGTGGTGGTTAGAAAGAAAGAAGGGATGTCTTTCTAATACTCCCACTTTCTTCTTCTCCCTACAAACCCTTTAGCATACAATTGGGAACTGTCACTGCCCATTTCTACTTGCTAGTCACAGTTAAATTCCCTTTTGCCCCTTTCAACAGACAAGATCCTAGAATGGGGTTCGAGGGTAGAAAGAAGGGAAAATATCAGGGAGAAAAGAAGTTTATTGAGAAAATAAAGGAAATACAGGAGGTAAAAGCAGCACTAGGGAGAGTACAAGAAGAAATAAAGAAATATGCAGACAAGAAAAGAGAAGAAGTAGATGACTATAAAGTAGGGGACTTAGTGATATTGAGTACTAAGGATCTGAAGTACCAAATAGTCAGGAGGAAGACAGAGAAATTAACGGAGAGATTTATAGGCCTTTATAAGATTAAGAAGATCATATTATCAAATGCAGTAGAATTAGAACTACCTAGTACAGTAAAAATACACCTGGTAATAAATGTCAGTAGAATATGACAGTATATAGGGCAAGTAGAAGAACAGAGGAAGGAGCAACAAGCTCCAGTGATAATTGAGAGAGAAGAAAGATAAGAATATGAAGAAGGGGTATATAAGAGAGGAGAACTGCCAGAGAGGTTTATAGCAAAAAAATTATTTGAGTGGTCAGATAAAAGATACAACCAAGAATACTAGAGCAGACTGGAAAGAAACTGGAGACTATGGAAGGGTAAATGACCAAGAGAGAAAAAAATAATAGAGATAATCAAAGAGAAAAAAGAAATTAAGCAAGAAGACTTGGGACTAGGGGAATGGACAAAGAAAGATGAAGACGAAATGGGCAATGAAATAGGCAACATGGTTGACCCTTACTATGAGTTGTAGGAAATTCCTTGGGAGGAAACTTAAGAGGGGGGTAGTGTTATGACTTAGCAAAATGGTTAAGTTATTATTCATATTCCTTTTATATTTCTTTTCTTTTCTTGGACTTACTATACAGAAGGGAGTGTGGGAAAGTATCATGTCACAAGTGTCCCATAGTCATGGTCACATGATAGGCATGGGAAAGTAGTGCACAGACTATATAGTAGTTGTATAAATAGTGTAGAGAATCTAATGGAAACTCTATTAAGTTCTCTTTGTCAATTGCTGAGCAAAGAGCAGTTGGCTTTATTCTAGCTTGGAGTTTAGTTTTCTTACAGGCAAGACAAGAAAAAGAAGAAGAAATGTTTGAAAGAGGAGAATTGCTAGAGAGATTTATGGCAAGAAAGTTATTTGAATAGTCAGATAAAAGGTATGACCAGAAATATTAGGAAAGATTAGAGAGAAATTGGAGATAATGGAAAGGGAGAAAAGTAAGCAGAAGAAGAACTTTGAAAATGGTTAAAGAAGAAGAAGAAATTAAGCAAAAAGACTTGGGAATAAAAGAGCAAATAGAAAAAGACAATAAAATGGACAACATGGTTAATCTATACTACGAGTTGTAGGAAAATTCCTCAGGATGAGGAAACTTAAGAAGGGGATGGTATTATGACTTGGCAAAAATAGCTAAGTCAATATTTCTTATTTCTTATTTCTTTTCTTTTCTTTTCTTTTCTTATTGATGGATATATAAAAAGAAGATGACTCATAGGAAAGCATAGGACTTTGGTACAGAGTTAGGGCTACTATTCATGTATAAATAGAGTACAGAATCTAATGGAAACTCTATTGAGTTCTCCTTATCAAACACTGATAAAGAAGCAGTTGGCTTTATTCTAGCTCAGGAGTTAGTTATTCTAACAATGAGGAGAAAACACAAAAAAACAAAGCAAAGGAGAAGAAACATAGGAGACACATATAGCTGCACATTTACTCTATAGAGTTATGCTATATGGACTATTTAGTCATTATTAAAGCAGAAGGTAGTGGGGTTGTTGTTAAGGAAGTGAAAAAGCTATTAATAATAATATTACATGGTCTTGTAGAGGGAGAGTATAGGTTGCATTGCATGATGATATATTTACTGGTCTAAACCTCAGCTTGGTTATATAAGCATCTAAGAGAGAAGTTAGGAAAGAATTATTAATAATACTCACTGATAGAAGCATGGTCCATAGTCATGTGGGTAAATCAAGTACACAAGGCATTAATAAACCCTATGGAAAGGAGCTACGAACTACTCTTAGCATAGATAGGCTTGATAACATATTGTTTTTCATCCTCAAAATCCAAGAACACTTGTTTTTTCTTTTTACTGGTTGAGAAGAAGATTTGCCATTCCTTAAGCATATTGTCATATTCTTTCTTTTTGTTAAACAGATATGAGTTTTTGCCAGGAAAAATGGATCAGTTGGTAGACACTTTGACTTAATCATCTACAAGCTTATGTCTAGGCCATTCTGCCTTTTTAGGACATTGCTAAAAGTGTATGGTGTTTCTGTTATCTTTGCTGAGAAAGGATCTGATTCTAGTAATGAGCAGTATGATAATTTTTTGAAGGGAATCAATCTAGAATTTAAGAATTTTACTAGCTGTAATAGTAGAATCAGTGATAACAATAATGTCATGGGTGTCTTTATTATCTATAGCAGGAATAAGGCTAATGCATATGGTTATTAGCTCAGCTTTGATAAATGTAATATTTATAGTTTGGATATAGAACTATTTCTTGACAGAGTTATTGGTCCAAATGTTAACGATAGCAGATATAACATTAGACTTTTTTGTAAGGTGACGCTCTAGGATAGCTTAGGTAACCTGGTATGGATAAGTATAATCTAGCTTACCCTTGGATCCTCAGAGCCCACTGTTTACTAGTTTCCTTCCCTCTAGTTCTCATTACCATAGTGATACTATGCAGTCTTATTAGGTATGGTAGTTATTAGTGTCCTGATCTGGGTTCTCTTAGTGACTGGCACACAGACCAGGCTAGTCTAGTATATATAGCTAGTGGTGTACAGTAAAATACCTTATCCTAACATTGATTGGAACTCCTGGACTATTCAATGTTCTATTTCTAAGTGACTTCTTCACTAACAGCTAAGTTGACACTGGACTGTTCTAGTCCTCTTATATTTTTGACTCTACTATTGGCAATAATGGTGATACTATATGAGGAATTTTGTAATTGCCTAAAGACATAGTTGAGGTTTTGGATGTATTTGTGAGTGTTCTTATCAGATGAAGAAGGAAAGAAGTGAAAAGTTATCCTACTAGAGAAATGATTAACTACTTTTGAACTAGAGGAAAAAAGAGTATAGGTAGGATTAAAACATGAGGTAATTTCATTGAGATGTTTGTTGATGTTCTTAATAGAGCTTTTGAGTTTAGCTTGCTGTTTGATTATGAGGTTGGAGGTTACAAATCTATAAGGAGGTTAATTCTTGGTATGCAGTGTATTTAAAATGGAGTTGATAGCATATAATGGTAGGATGGAAGTGTAATAGAAATAATGGCATCCATTCAGCTTTTGTAAGTGTAGGAAAATAGGGATGAGACCTGCTATAGCTTCAATGTCCTCTAACAGAGATGTACAAAATGTACCTGTAATCCATAAGACAGCTCTTTGCTGTATTTTCTTAAGTTTAGACAGATTATTAACAGTGGGGGCTCTCTTGAAAAACCATAACTGAAAGCTGTATAGTACTATCAGTAGTATATATGTTCTGTATAGTAGCTATTTTTAAAGAGTAAAAATATCACGTGATGAGTTGTCCAAGAGTTTTATGATGTTGAGGGTTGAAAGACATTTGATAGCATAGAAGTGGGTGTGATAATGGAAGTTGAGCTTACAGTTGAAATAGAAGTCAAGATATCACCAAATAGATTTGGGCATGAGGATAAGGCCTCCTACTGAGGTAAGATTGATAGAAGGATTAGGTGGGTGATGAGATCTTGTAAAGTGGAACACTTTAGACTTTTTGTGCTTCATGACAAGACCTACATCAAGAAGGATTTTGGACATAATATTGTAACTATAGAGAAGAAAAAAGAAAGACAGTTCATAGTTCTTCTTCTGAGAAATTAAAAGACCATTATCAACAAATAAAAGGATATTAGTAGGAATTTTGTCTTTGAGATTTTTAATTCTTTTTTTGAATGTCTTTATGATAGGAGCCATATAAATTGCAAAGATAATAGGAGAGAGTGGACCTTTGTCTTACTTCTATGTTAGTGTTAAAAGAGGAGAAAAGAAGCCATTCCAGGTGTATGAAGTTGTCCTATCAGTATGATAGCTATCAAAGAAATTAATGATGTTAGGGTTGAGGCCAGCTTTTTTAAGACATATTGAAAGAATAATTAAGAGAGAGAAAGAATTGGGCAATGTTGAATATGATAACACTTGTATAACACTATTTAAGCCACCCAGTACATATGATATGTGCAAGGTAGAGACCTGCATTGATAATGGACTACTGTTTGATGTTGCTAAGTTGATTTGGGTTGAGGAAGTTATTAGAAGTGATATAGAATTGAAGCCAGGTGCTAATAACTTTCTCAATGAGTTTTTCTGTAGTGTTGAGCAGAACAATGGGTCAGAAAGATTTGGATATATTATATGACTTCTTGTTAGGCTTAGGTATAACAACTGATATATGTCAGACTAGCTAACTCCAAAGCCAGAATTAAGCCAACTGCTCCTTTATCAGCATTTGACAAGGAAAACTCAATAGAGTTCCTATTAGATTTCTCTACACTATTTATATAACTACTACATGGTCTGTGCACTTCTTTCCCATGCCTATCATGTGACATCATGTGATATGATGCTGTGACTTCCTGTCATGTGACTGTCATGTGACACTTATGACATGACACTTTCCTGCACTTCCTTCTGTATAGTAAGTCCAAGATAAAAGAAAAGGAAAAGAAAAGAAAAGAAATATAAATAATAACTTAGCCATTTTGCCAAGTTATGACACTATCCCCCTCTTAAGTTTCCTCGTTCTGAGGAATTTCCTACAACTTATAGTATGGGTCCATCATGTTGCCCATCTCATTGTCATTTTCTTCCATCTACTCTCTAACTCTTGATTTTTTCTCCTCGATCTCTTCTTCTTCTGGGATTGTCTTTATTATTTCTCTTCTCATAGATTTCTTACCCTTCCATCATCTCCAGTTTTTCTCCATTCTTCCCTAGTATTCTTGGTCATATCATTTGTCCGACCATCCATATAATTTCCTTACCATAAATCTTCCTGGTAATTCTTCCTGTTGGAACGTTCCTTCTTCGCACTCTTGCCGCACCACATCTTCCATGTCTTGCCGATATTCTTTTTTGAATTCTTCGATCGCTTCTTTTGCATTCTCTAAATTCTCCTTTCCTTCCCAAGTATCAGATTCTGCTGTAAATCCTTTCCAGCATACTAGGTACTTATTTTTCCCTCTTACTCGTTGCTTATTCAGAATTCTCTCCACTTTCCATTCTTCTTTCCCTTTGATTATTACTGGGGCTGGTTGCTCCTTCTTCTGCCCCTCTACTTGTCCTATATATCTACGTATTCTACTAATGTTGATTACCGGGTGTATTCTTACTGTGCTAGGTAGTTCTAATTTGACCGCGTTCGATGATACTATTTCCTTGATTTTGTAAGGACCGACAAATCTCTCTGTCAACTTCTCTGTTCTCCTTCTGACCATCTGATATTTCAGATCTTTAGTACTGAGCATGACCAAGTCTCCTACTTTATATTCGTTTACGTCCGATCTCTTCCTGTCAGTGTACTTTCTCATATCTTCCTACATCTTCTTTAGCACCACTTTTGCCTCTTCTTGTATCTCCTTCATTTTCTCCACAAACTTTTCCACTCCTGCATATTTTCCTTTCTTCCTCCCCTCGAACCCCATTCTGGAGTCTTGTCTGTAATTTGCCTTGAAAGACAACATTTGAGTACTCGAGTGTGCTTTGTTATTATATGCGAACTCTGCTGTTCCCAACCATTCTGGCCATTGTTCTTGCCTATGGTCAATGAACATTCTCAAGTACTGTTCTAGTTCCTGATTAACCCTCTCTGTCTGTCTATCTGTTTGAGGGTGGAATGCCATTGACAATTTACTCTTGATCCCCAACATCTCATTTAACTCCCATATTAACCCTGCTGTGAATTGTGGTCCCCTATCTAATATAATACTTTTAGGTAAACTATGCAACTTCCACACATTATCCCTGAATAACCTGGCCAGTTCTTCTGCCAATGTTTTCTCTGTAGTAGGTATGAAATGTACCATTTTTGTTAATCTGTCGACTACTACTAAGATCAAGTTGTATCCCTAAGCTAAGGACAACTTCATAATGAAGTCTGCCGATATATATGTCCAAGGTTTCTCTGGTATTGAGTTTGGCATTAATTTGCCAGCTGGTTGCTCTGTGTGATTCTTGTTTCGTTGGCAAGCATTGCACCCTTCCACATATCTCTTCATCTCCTTGGTTACTCCCAGCCACCAGAAATTTCTAGTTACCAGTTCTACCATCTTCTACTGCCTCCCATGTCCTCCTATCAGTGTATCATGGTGTAGTCTAATGATTTCTGCTCTCAACTTTTTATCTTTTGGCACGTAGACTTTTCCCTCTTTATACATGATACTGTCTACTTTTCTCCACTCTTTATCTCTCAGCATCTTCACTCCTGCTCATTTCATTTCTTCTACCGCCTTTACCACTTTGTCATCCTTTACTTTGGACTTTCTAACTTCCTCTAGTAGATCTACTCTGTCTACTATGATTTTTACTGCTTCTGTCTTCCTTACTTCTAACCACTCTAGCTTCACTAATGTTTCATTCTCATTATCCTTTTCCACTCTAATCTCCTAATCTGGCCTTCTGCTCAAACTGTCTGCTTTTCCCATTTTACTCCCTAGAATATGTTTCAGTGTAAAGTCGAACCTTGATAAGTATAAGGCCCATCTTGCTTGTCTCCTGTTTAACTTTTGTGCCTTCATGAAGTATTCAAGATTTTTGTGGTCTGTCCAGATCTCGAATTTAACTACTGTTCCTTCTAGGAAGTGTCTCCATGCTTCTAGGCATCTAACAACCGCTAACATTTCTTTATTGTGTATCTCATAATTTTTTTCTGTATCACTAAGAGATTTGGAAATGAAAGCAACCAGTCTCCACTTTTCGTTTGAACACTTCATTGATAGTACTCCTCTAGTTGCATAGTTTGAAGTGTTAGCTTCCACCCTAAATTCCTTGTCTAAATCTGGGGCAGCTAGTACTGGTTTACTAGTGAAAATCCTTTTTAGCTTATCGAATGCCTTCTGTTGTGCTTCTTCCCACTACCACTTCTTATCCTTCTATGTAAGCACATTCATCGGCCTGGCTACTCAGGCAAAATTTTTAATGAACCTCCTGTAGTAATTTGTAAGGCCCAAGAATTTCCTGACATCTTTCACATTTTTTGGCTGTGGCCAATTAAGCACTCCATCTACCTTTTTTGCCTCCATTTCTATTTCATTGGGTTCTATGACAACCCCTAGGAATCCTATCTTTCTTGCCTTCCACACACACTTCTCCAGCTTGATATACAAGTCATTCTCCTCTAACCTCCCCAATATTTCCTCCACAATTTCATCATGTCCTTCCTCAGTTTCTGTTTCTACCAATACATCGTTCACAAATACTGCCACTTTTCCTTTGTTAATCAGGTCTCTCAGTATTTCATTTATCATTGCTTGAAATGTTGCTGGTGAATTTGTCATTCCAAAAAACATGACTGTGGGTTCAAATGAGCCAATGTACATTGTAAATGCTCCCTTCCACTCATCTCCTTCTTTTATCCTCACATTATTGAACCCCCACCTTAGATCCATCTTTGTAAATACTCTTTTACTACCCATGTTGTCAATTAACTCTGTGATTAGTGGCAGCAGGTAATTATTCTTCACTGTCTGGCTATTAAGGTTGCAGTAGTCCATCACTATCTGCTTGCTTCTATTTTTCTTACCAACAAAAAATACTGGTGACATCTGTGGGGATTTTGAGGGTCTGATGTACCCTTTTCTTAGCTGATCCTCTATGAAGTTTTGAACCTCCTCTCTCTCATTCTTGGACAGAGGGTAGATCTTTCCTTTCTGTGGTTTAAACATCTCCTTGAGATCTATCACATAATTCCAAATCTTTCTGGTCAGTATTCTCTTGGACTCTACCTTCCTGAACACTTTCCTCTACTTTAAAAATTTCTTAGGGACCATTTTTTCAATTTTCCTATGGTCCTCTTCCATCTCTTCTTCCTTTCCCCAATCCTCTTTATCATTTATTGCCCAACAGACAATTTTCTCTTCTTTCTTAGTTGCTACTCTTTTGACTTTCTCTTTCTTCTGACTCTTCCCACCACACAGGGGTGGACATCTCATCATCTTAACTTTCCCAGTTTCCCAGTTTATTTCTAGATTATATGCTGCCAACCATAGCATCCCCAGAATTACTTCTGTCTTTCCTAGATCGCACATATCCATTCTCATTCTTTCCATGTGGCCTTTGTAAAACACATTGCACTCTACTTGGTGCATAATGGCCCCTCTGCTATTATTTGTGCTATCTACATTCCTGATGGCTATCGGTCTTTCCAATTTTTGTAGCTTGAACCCATGTTTAGCTATCGTCTGTTTATCCATAAACATCTCTGTTGCACCACTATCCAAGAGCACTTTAATCATTATGCCTTCATGCGTATTTATCTTCTCTACTCCAATATTCAACCACACTTCTCTTAACATTTTGAAGGTTCTTCTGACCTCCTTTCGACCACCCCCCTCTCTAACTATGCTTTCCAGTTCTTCTGACCATGTGCCACTTTGCTACGCTTTTGCCTCTCTGGGCCATGCTGCCCTCCCCTCTGTCTTCCCTTTGCATCTACACTAACTTAATTCTTTCCACTTCCAAAAAGGAATCACTTCTTGCCCCTAGTTGTCTTCTATATGAGATTCCTTTTCTCCACACTTGCAAGTCAAGTATGACACTACTATCTCTTCTGTCATCCACCCCAACTCTAATAATCATGCCTCTCACAGAATACCTTTTCCACAATGCTCTTCTGCTTTCTTTCTTAGCTCTTCCATCAAGCTCCTCTTCTCTCCTTGCTACACTTCTCCTTGTACAGGGCACACTGAAAGGGTGCAAAAGGGAATTGCATACTGGGACAAACAAAACCATGCTGTGCTAGCTCCCAATTGCGTGCTAAAGGTCTGAGGAGAGATAATCAAAGATGAAGGTTTGTACACTCAGCTGCCCCCTTGTCTGCACCCCCAACACCGAACCTTATGGGTGTGATGCAATCCAAGTGTGCACCTAGCCAAGCTTTCCCAGCCTGCTGTCCTCTCCGAAGCCTGCCCAAGTTGCGTCTGCATCTTCTCTCTAGATCGAGTTTTAGGTATACTCTGTGTTCTTTTCAAGACACCCTACTAGTCTCAGTCTTCTTACTCTCAATAGATTCGCATTTACGATTCCAGAGGCAGTGTAGATGGAGGTAGGAGTCAAGAGATTCCTCCCCTATCCAACTGCATACCGGATACTATATTAAAATGATTACAAAGCCCTGAAACTCAAGAAATAAAATATAAAAAGGAAACTATTACTACTTTTGATGTTCTTTCGACCTCTTCTCATGCTAGGTCTGTCCCAATCCCCAGTGATGACGTGTCCTCTTCATCACATCCTTTCCATCAAAGATAATGTGTCTTCATCGTAGCTTCTCTCTAGAATATTCTTCCTGATCTCCCATCACTCCCTTTGGTGTTGCTTTGTAAGAAGGACCTCATTGGTTACCTATTAAGTAGTCAGTAAACCCACTCAATGTCTAGTATCTCCGAGTCACATCCTAGTGCTCATCTATCTAAATATAATTGATCTGATGCCATCAATGCTTAATTGCAACTAGAGTCTATTTATCTAAGTCTGTCACTCAAATACTACTGGTTCTAGAGTCCCAATCCACCATATCTCTAAGTCGGTTCCATCCTATGACAGATCTAGAGTGTAGTCCTTTTATGACTTTCTTCCTAAACCTGATGCCAGCTCATCCTGCTTGCCTCCTGAGGTCTCGACATGAGCTCTAGTTTGGTTATCACTTGCTTAATGTCCTTATCTTATGGTATTACGTTCTGAGGGTATAGAAAGGGCTCTAGAGCGAACTCTAATTAAGAATTTGTTGGTATAAAGCGTATCAAATGTTATCTTCCATGAAAAATTCATTTGCAGTATAACATCTTCCTCTCACTATAGATGACTGTTCTCAGTCGTCTTTTCGAGACTGGTTTTTGGTTTTAGATCGTCATCTACCAGTGTCTAACACTCTACTCTCACAAGGTTGGTCCTTCTTGAAGATGGTTTCTGTCACTCTAGGCCAATGTATCCTGTGAACCGTCCTTAGCCCTAAGACTCCATTCTTTCTCAAGCTTATTAGCACTTCTCAATTGTCTGTTACTTCCTTCCTTATAGAGTTATCTCAATTCAATTCCACTTATACAGCATCATCTCTACTTCTGTATATATATATATTGCTTATCTAATCTTCTTTTATAGGATCAATCTTTGATCCTTCTTTCTGTTTTTCTGTGGCGACTACTTCTTTTGAACTCGTCATTCTGTTCCCCTTTTCTTTCCTATTCTTTCTTCTCTACCATCGCTCACTCTATGTCTTCCCTGATTATCCTCCAACAACGTCTCTTTGAACTTCATGGGATGAGTCACTCTGCTGATAGAGATGCTCAAATTGCTGTTCTCTTTTCTGATTTACACCAGCTTATGCAACCGCTCTCGTCTCCTGTACCTGCTCCTGTGTTGCCTAGGAAAGAGCCTCTGTTGTCTTTCCCTTCTTCTACTATTGCATCCATTGATCTTGCCTTAATGCCTAGTTCTGAGGAGCCGGCACCAATTCTGCCCGTTCTCCCTAGTCCTACTCATCCCTCGGCAGTTCTTACCCCTTCAAGCCCTGTCAATGGTATATTTTTTTTTTTATTTTCCTTCTAATTTTTGGTTTTTCTAATTGTTCTGTTCACAGAGGCTCTAGTTGCAATTACAACTCCTGCTCCCATGCTTATTTCTACTTCTCCTGCTTTGCCTCCTGCAGAGCTTCTGGCTATTGAATCTCCAAAGTCTTGGCAACGCCCCATTGCGATGCAAGCGGGTGTTTCTCTGCCTCGTTTATCCAGACCAAAACCGCATCCCCGTCCTGTCCCTCGATATCCTCTTCCTTCTCCCAATCCAGTTTCTTCTCCTAGATCATCTGTGGCTGCTCCTACTAAAGCTGCCGAGTCCGGTGCTGCCTCTGACAGTACCATACTTCCCCCTTCTCCCAAACTGAAGCCTAAGCCTCGTAAACCCCGCGTTCCTTCTAAAGCACCAATCCCTGGTCCATCTAGAGCGTCTTCATCTCCTTGCAAGAAACGTTGCATTCGTGAATCTGGTTCTTTTTCTAAATCTAAAGGCAAAGTTCGTACTTCTCCTGGTCGATCCTCATCTCAAAGTAAGTCTTTTCTTTTTACTTCAATTTCCTTCTAGAGCTGAATTCTATCTTCTTTCTTTCAGCTTGCGACATTGCCTCTCTTTATGGCATGTCTGCGGGTCACCCCCTTCTAGAAATGGTCCCTGCACTGTTCGCACCTCCTTCTCGTGAAGATCTAGTGTGTTTTCTCGCTTCAATTTCTCTCTAGAGTCAGTTTTCTGAGTTATTCTTCTTTCTAGAGTCCTGCCGAGTATCTTAAGTGTCTGACTTGTCTCTCTTCCGGTACTGAGGAGTGCCATCCCCGGCCTCCTGTCCCCTGCTCCAACTGTACTGCTGCCACTGCACTCTGTTATAATCTTATTGAAGCTTCTCAAGCATGTGCTCATTGTGATTCCGCCCACATGCCGCACTGTACTCATCAGCAACCAGTCTCTTCTTGGCAATTCTGGGCAGAACAAACTTGCGTGCCCAGTTTTACAAGCAGTCAGCGTACGTCTCTTCCTCTTTGTTTCCATCTTTTTTCCTTTTCTAATTCTTTCTCTAGACATCATGTCCCGTCTTCGCACCCTTATGGCTTCTTGGAACTGTGTCAGCTCTGCCCACGATACCCTCAGTACCACCCTGGCCACTTATTAGAATCAAGTGTCTGAATTTGCTGAGGAACTCCTCGTCTTGCAGGAGTATTTCTCTTATGATCCTGACTACTGGGTCTCCAGTGGTCTGGTTGATTCTACTGAGTCTAGGGATGCGCTTTTTGCAGCTGCTCAGTCTGCTTGTGATCCCAGGACTGGACTTTCCTCTCAAGCTGCCGCTGCACGACTATTCAATGCTTATTTCGCATTTGTCTGCTCATTTCATGAGGGTATTGTCCTTTCTGATTTCAGTAGTGACCTTCCTGATCCACTCACCTTTGACGAGCGGCATGCGCAAGTTCTCCAGGACATGCAAGATCTTCGTGATCGCCATTCTCATAAGGGTAAAGGTCAGGCTTGAGTTTACTGTTTTATTTTCTCTTTTTTTTCTTGTATCTATTATTTTTATTTATATATATATATATCTCTGCTGTGATGATTTTCTGCTTTATGTAACGCGTGAGTTCCCTATTTCTATATCTCATGTCATTACTCTAATCCATGCTAAATATAGTGTGATTTCGCATAAAAATTTTCCAAGTCTAATTATCCTTTCTCCTTATGTCTCTATTCGGCTCGGCTTTTCCTCCCCCCTACTATGGAAAAAAGGTGTCCTCACCATCTCTCTAGAACGTTCTCCCTTGTCTCTAGAAGCTTCTTGCTTCCTCTCGTCCGTATGCGTCATATTTTCTGGTGATTTCCTTTCTTTCTTTGAATTTAATTACTGATCTTTCTTTTTTCCTTTCTTAGGTGTCATTCCGTTAACCTTCCAGTATGTCCCATCGCTTTCTAGGGCCTTTCCGCATGTGGGGTCAAGGTTGCCTTCATCTATATAACCACTCCTTATCTTCGAATTACTCTATTCCTTCATCATCTTTACTTCTCATATCTATGGCTTCCTTGGTAACTGGTGAAACTCATAACGCCTTCTTGGAGCTATCTAATGCCGTCTCCAATGTTTTCCATCATAGCCAATGCTACGCTCGTCATGAGACCACTCTTGGTTCTCTCAAGATGGCTATCGACAGTCTAGCTGAACCCGCTGTGAGTATTCTTTTTCTGTTTCTATTGTTTGATCTTCTTTTTCTCATTGTATTCTTAATAGCAACTCTATCTAGATCGACTTAATTCTGATTCTACTGCTATCAGCAAATCCGATTATATCAAAATCTTGGGCAAGGCAAAACGGTCTTACGAGACCTTTCGCAAGAACCACGACCATTCATTCATTTATCCCCCTATTTATAAGCAGTTACAGACTTTTATAAGTCAATATGAGAAGAGTCTGAAGGTATTTGATGTTCGTTCTAGTATCCCATCTGCTCAGCAGGATCCTCTCCCTGGTAATGGTGGTGTCTCGAGCACCGATACTGGCAAGTCCAGTACTTCTAAGGTACGGATTTCTCCTTTTTCTTCTTTCTAGATCCAATTGCTAATATTTCTTTCTTTTTTCTCTTAGCGTTGCAAGGTCAAGGCTCTGCCTCCTTCTGATAGTGAAGCCGACATTTCGGATAGTGATACTGACGAGGTAACCTTTATCATGCATGCCCTGTATAATAATATCGCTAAATGTCTTCTTCGTCAGACTTCTGTTCGTTTTTTCTTCTCTCTCTATCTGGATGATCTCTTATTTCTTTTTGACAGTCTTCTATGCAGGTTGACGACACTGGTGGTCCTCCTGCTCCTACTGTTTCACCACCCATGCCTCTACCACCTTCTTCAGCTCTGCCTGCAGGGGCTGTTCCTATCTCTCACTTTCCGGTAAGTCTTTTCTCTAGATCATTGCCTCTTCTTCTTGACATTCTTCCGTCTCCTCAGTTTGCTTCTACACCTCTGTCTATTGCTGGTTCTGGCAGCAGTCTTGCTAAGGAAGGTACGTTTCTTTCTCTCTTTGCTTTTCTTCTTTCTAACTTGTCTTTTTACAGCTCGTGCCGTTTTTTACGCTACCCAGGACTTTTACAAGCAGGGCATCCATGCTCAGAACTCTACGCTTTGCTCTTGTTCTCTTCCCGCTATCAAGGTCGCCCTCATCTTTGTCTCTTTCAATGTCCTCCAGGCTATCTACTCCCTCGAGAATGCAGCTCGCAACTATAAGGATGCCACTGAGGAACAGGAGTGTCTTTCCTCTATCTACGACTCCTGCATTTCTGCTCAGTCTGCTAGGTAGTCTGCCCTGTCTTCTGTGATCTTGTCTGCTTGTCTACTCGTCTCGTAGTTTTTGCTTTATACTCTCCACTCAATTGTATCTCGTCTGTTACTCCCAATCCAAGAGTTTTGTTGTTGTTTCTCTTGTGTGATTATCTCTGTCTGATTCTGCAGCAAGCTCCAGTAGGCCCTCCTCAGATGCATCTAATAAGTCTTTTACTTCTGAGTTAAAGTCCAGTTTTTTCCTAGAGAGATATGGTAGTACTCTAAAGGCCATTACTCTGTTCTGCCATACTGAACCATCAAGTTCAGCTAAGATATAAGTGCCTCCTTGTAATTTTCTCACAACTACCATAGGTCCTAGATACCTTGGTTTCATCTTTCTATCTGCTGACATTTCTATAGCCGAATTTCTTACCAAAACCAGACTTCCTGGCCCTAGGTCAAACTCCTCTATCTTATGTTGCAGATCTCTCTCTAATTGTAAAGTTCTTCTAATCTTCTCTTTAGTCACTTTCTCTCACATTTCTTCTACATGAGCCACATGTTTAGCTAAGGCCATTGCTCGTAATCCTATTAGCTCCTCTCTAGAGAGCATTCTCTCTGGATATTTGACTAACCATGTTGCTTCTATTATGTCCAAAGG
>Ga0153964_1000097_pt1 | contig 15529 bp, 19 predicted proteins | sample TSFL048MetaG_FD_104726 | JGI IMG/M metagenome (GOLD analysis project Ga0153964, IMG submission 104726) | Attine ant fungus gardens microbial communities from Florida, USA - TSFL048 MetaG | ecosystem: Host-associated > Fungi > Mycelium > Unclassified | place: USA: Florida, Withalacochee... | reverse complement strand
ACAGTTCCTTAGGTATTATTACTTCTAGCCTTACTATAGTCTTTAGTTTTGTTGTCTCTAAGCAAAAATCCTAGAAATCCCAGTTCCTCCACTTACCCATCATTTGAGTCCAGGTTGTGCAGGGAAAAGACTCATTTAACCAATGTCACTCTCTTCTGCTAAATTGAGGCTTGACATGTTGCATGGACACATGGAGAGGTTGTACATGTCACATTCCATGATGATGTGTTCTTGGGTTTGAATTTCGGCTTTACCACATGGACAGCTAGTAGAGGAGTTGGGAAAGAATCTTTGTCTATATTCTCCAATGGGAGCATGTCCAGTAGTCATGTGAGTGAATCAAGCACATAGAGAATTTGTAAACCCTATGACAGAAAGCCACAAGCTGCCCTTAGCATCAGTTGGTTTGATGACTTGTTGCTTTTCATCTTTGAAATTTAAGAAGTAATAGCCTTTTTTGAGGCTATTTGCAAAAGATGTTTGCCATTCATAAAGGATATTGTTGCATTCTTTCTTCCTGCTGAATAGATGCAATTCTTTGCTAGGGAACATGGGGGTACATCTGAATGCTTTGACTTAATTGTCAATGAGTTGATGTCTGAGCCATTTTGCTTTGCTGGGGCAATACCAGAAGTGGATTTTGTTCCTGCCTTCCTTTCTAAGGTAGGCTTCAATTGTGGAGGCTATTGGAATAAACATATTCTGAAGAGGGTTGACTTTAGACTCTAGGATTTTTCTTGCTGCAGAGATAGAATTGGTGATGACAATAATGTCATGTGTCATGACTTGGCAAAACAGCTAAGTCATTTTCTATTTTCCTTTCTGTTTTCTTTTCTTTTATTTAGTTAGATCATTACTAAGGTGGAGCATGGAAAAGCATCATATGACAGTCACATAGTCACAAAGTGTGATATTAGTCATATCACAGTCACAACATATGATGAGATAGACACATGATAGGAATAACATAAGGAATATGAGAGGATGTTGCACAGCCACTATAGTAAAATGTATAAGTAGTGTACAAAATCAAATAGAAACTCTATCAAGTTTTCCTTGTCAACTCGGACTTGGAGTGGATTTAAGTTGTCTTGGCTAAAGTCTTACATCATGGATATTATTCATTTCCATGGTAGATATGAGGCCAGTGTATATTGCTATGAGTTTAGCCCCAATTGATGTAATGTTTATGGAATGGACCTAGAGTTGTTTGACAACAGTATTATTGGACCAGATATGAGCAACTGCTGTAGCAACATGGGATGTTTTAATGCCACCATCTGCAATAATGGTGGTGCTATTGGATGATACTTGAGACATTCCGAAGGTATGGTTAAGGCTTTGAAGATATTGATATAGGTCCTTGTCAGATGAAGAAGAAGGAGAATGAAAACTAATTCTACTAGAAAAATGATTGGCTACCCTTGAACCAGAAGAAAAAAGAGGATGAAGAGGGTTAAAACAGTTCCTAACACCATTAAGGCATTTGTTGACATCTTTGATGGGGCTCTTGAGAATGGCTTGTTGTTTCACAGTAAGTTTTGAAGTAGCAACTCTATGAGATGTTTGGTTCTTAGCATGTTGTGAATCGAGTAGCAAATTGATGGCATGTGAAGGGGGAATAGAGGCATAGCATAAGTGATGTCTACTATTTAGTTTATGAAGGTGTAGAGTGATGGAAATGAGGCCTGCAATAGCTTCAATACCTTCAGATGGTGAGGTTCAAAAAGCACCTGTAATCCAAAGGGCTGCTCTTCTCTGCATTTTCTTTAATTCGGTTATATTCTTGACAATGGGAGTACCTCTCAAGAACCAGAGCTGAAACCCATATAGGGCAATTGTTATGAACATCGAGTGGGACTATGGTTATTACCAACTATGGTCTGATAACAAATGGTTAGTAGATGAGATATTAGCAATGCGAGACGAGGATGTCACAATGTAGTAATACATTGAATATCTGAGAACTCTAGGAGGTAATGGACTTGCAGTATGGACAGGACTCTTTGGAGAAATCTTGGACTATTTTCTCTTTCTATCTTTGGACTGGTACTAAATGGGACAATATTGGACTAATCCATTATTAGACACTGACTCGACTTGTTACTCTCATTGCTTCTGTCACTGGACTGTCACTTAACTAGTCACCTTTAGTTACAAGTAGTGTTACCACATTATAACATAGTCACAATACCTAGTTAGGATAAATACAGTCCAGAAAGAAGGGAATGGCAAGTTTTTTTTTTCTGTACTCCCTTTGTAAAATCTTACTCTAAGAAATTGGTACTCTTACTTGTCTTAGGACAACCTCAAGGGTGCTACTCAAAGTCTTGTTGACATCTCTTCTTTGATATAACTTCACTGAAAACCTTAACCAGATCCTCTAGCAAGGAGTGTGAAGATATCAAGTGTTAGATATAGGTGTTAAGTTGAAATGCATATTCAACTGTAAGATCTAGAGTCTTAACAGCAATAGACAGGATGCAATTTTTGTACAGGAGTTTTTGAATAGGGAGAAGACCTCTTGAGGAGTTCTCCAGCATCTTTATGGCACTGAGGGTGAAGAGGCACTTTGTAGCATAGAAGTATATGTAGTAGTTGAAGTAGAGTACAATGTGTTTTACAAAGGCCACATAGAGAGAATGAGAATAGACATGTGTGATCTAGAGAAGATAGAAGTAATTCTGGGGATGCCATGGTTGGCAGCACACAATCTAGAGATAAACTGGAAAACAGGAGAGGTTAAAATAACAAGATGCTATCATAAATGGCTACTTACTGATTTGTGATTGGTAGATTGGATATTGGAAAAGCTCAAAAAAGTAAAGTTAGACAAGTAGCAAATGATGTTGTTAAGTCTGAGGTCTAATCCTCAGACTATAAGTCCTTATATACATAATTGTAATAGTCTGTATACTAGGACAGATCATTATATGCTACTACGTATTGTTCTACATATGGTAGTGCCTTTGTGTTATAAATAGTGATAACTTAACCTTATGGAGGTTGTCTTTTGTTCTAAGAAAAGAACAGATGACTATCTATGGGTAATTAATAAAGTTCATGTGCAAACATTGAGGTCTTTATATCTTCACTGATATTGATCACCTTGAGGTTGTTCTAGGCTCATTCTGAGTGGTATGAAGAGTGCTTCTGATGAGCCTAGAACTGAAGCATTGATTATGGCAGTTTCCGAGATATTGGTGATTTAATAAACAGTACCATAGTGGTTACCAGTTGATCTGCCTAATATCTTGGCCAATATTGATTGTCTCGAGATGTGACTGGTATTGATTGAAAGTTTTTTTTAAGAGCTTTTGGGAGCCATTGAGACCATGAGAATTGTTGAAGAATTGATGGAGATATGGCCAAATGAAGTTTGTGACAGATGCCTACCCTTGTGTGGCAGAAGGAGTCAAAAGAAAGAAAGAGTTAAAAGGGTAGCAACCCTAGAGGAAGAGAAAATTGTCAGATGGGTGATAGATGATAAAGAGGACTGGGGAAAGAAAGAGAAAATAGAGAAAGACCACAGAAAAATCAAGGAAATGGTCCCAAGAAGGTTTTTAAAGTGGAAGAAAGTATTTGGGAAGGTGGAGTCAGAAAGAATGCCAACAAGAAAAGTTTGGGATCATGCTATAGATCTCAAGAACATGTTTAAACTGTGAAAAGAAAGGATTTACCCTCTATCCAAAAATGAGAGGGAGAAAGTCCAAAATTTTGTAAAGGATCAGTTGAGAAAGGGGATATCAGACTGTCAAAATCCCCTCAAACATCACCAGTTTTCATTGTAAACAAAAAGGACAGAAGCAAGAGGATAGTTATGGGCTACTGCAGTCTAAACAACCAAATCATAAAGAACAACTACCCACTACCATTAATAACAGATTTAATTGACAACATGGGGAGTAAGAAAGTATTTACAAAAATGGATCTGTGATGGGGGTTCAATAACATAAGGATAAAGGAAGAAGACAAGTGGAAAGAAGTGTTTACAATATACATAGGATCTTTCGAGCTAACAGTCATGTTTTTCGGAATAACAAATTCACTGGCAACTGTAAGGGTGACTAGAGTGGAACACTCCAGGAGATTCCTCAGTTAATTATAGTTTATGAAATATGTTACAACCTACCTCTAGGAGATTCCTCAGAGAATTAGATGAGGCTTCTGGAGGGAATAATCTACATTATATATATTACCATGTCCTCACGTCCCTGTATTTGGTAACCAGGGTCTGAACAATGAAAGTGTGCTAGGAGGCAATGGAGTGCTCTTGGAATGATAGGGGTAAGACCAAATATTACTTAGTAATATTTGATCAGCTGCAGGGTCACTCCAGAGGACTGATACGGGCTCTGGAGTCGTGTGTGAGAGGTCCTCTTACAGCAACCTTTTAAGTAATGATGAATGAAATCTTGAGAGACTTGATAAATGAAGAAAAGGTCACAGCATTTGTAGACAATATGTTGGTAGGGACAGAGGAAGAGGAAGGACATGATGAAATTGTAGAAGAAATACTGAGGAGGTTGGAAGAAAATGACTTGTATATCAAGCCAGAAAAATATGTGTGGAAAGTAAGGAAGGTAGAGTTCCTAGATGTAGTCATAGGACCAGATGGAATAGAGATAGAGAAGGAGAAGGTAAATAGGATATTAAGTTGGCTAGAGCCAAAGAACGGGCCTCGCAAATTACTACAGGAGGTTTATTAAGGATTTTACTTGAGTAGCTAGGCTGATGAATATGCTTACCAAGAAAAATGTGAAGTGGGTATAGGGAGAAAGCCAGCAGAAAGCATTTGATAAGTTAAAAGGGGTCTTTATGACAAAACCAGTACTAGCAGCACCAGACCTGGACAAGGAGTTTAGGGTAGAAGCAAATGCTTCAAATTACGCAACTAGAGGAGTACTATCAATGAAGTGCTCAAACAACTTGTGAAGACCAGTCACTTTCATTTCAAAGTCCTTAAGTGATACAGAGAGAAACTACAAAATACATAACAAAGAAATGTTAGTAGTAATCAGATGCTTGGAGGCATAGAGGCACTTCTTGGAGAGAACAACAGTTAAATTCGAGATCTGGACAAATCACAAAAACCTTGAATACTTTATGAAGGCACAAAATTTAAATTAGAGACAAGCTAGATGGACCTTATACCTATTGAGATTTAATTTTATGCTTAAACATGTTCCAGGAAGTAAGATAGGGAAAGCAGATAGTCTGAGCAGAAGGCCAGACTGGGAGATCAGAGTGGAAAAGGACAATGAGGATGAGACGTTGGTGAAACCTGAGTGGTTAAAAGTGAGAAGAACTGAGGCAGTAGAAATCATAGTAGATAGAGTAGATCTACTAGAAGAAGTAAAAAAGTGAAAGGTGAAAGATGATGAAGTGGTAAAAGTAGTAGAAGAAATGAAGAGAGCAGAAGTAAAGACATTAAGGGATGAAGAGTGAAGAGAAGTAGACAGCATAATATACAAGGAGGGAAAAGTGTATGTGCCAAAAGATGATAAATTGAGAGCAGAAATTATTAGGCTATATTACAATATGCCATTTGGAGAACACAAGGGACAGTGGAAAATAGTGGAACTAGTCACTAGAAACTTTTGGTGGCCAGGAGTAACTGAAGAGGTGAAGCAGTATGTGGAAGGGTGTGATGCCTGCCAACACAATAAGAACCACACAGAACAGCTAGCAGGAAAGTTAATGCCAAACTCAATTCTGGAAAGGCCTTGAATGTATATATCAGTGGATTTTATCACAAAATTACCTTTGGCTCAGGGATATGACTCAATATTAGTAGTAGTCAATAGACTAACGAAGATGGTACATTTCATACCTACTATAGAGAAGATGTCGGCAGAAGGACTGGCAAGGTTGTTCAGGGATAATATGTGGAAATTGCATAGGTAACCCAAAAGCATCATTTCGGATAGAGGACCCCAGTTCGTAGCAGAGTTAATGAAAGAATTGAATAGGATATTGGGGATCAAAGGTAAATTGTCAACAGTATTTCACCCACAAACAGATGGATAGACAGAGAGAGTAAACCAAGAGCTAGAACAGTATCTGAGAATGTTCATTGACCATAGGCAGGAACAGTGGTCCAGATGGTTAGGGACAGTGGAATTTGCATACAATAATAAAACACATTCTAGCACTAAAACATCACCTTTCAAGGCAAATTATGGGCAAGATCCCAGGATGAGGTTCAAGGGAAGGAAGAAGGGGAAATATCAAGAAGTGGAGAAATTCATTGAAAAGATGAAAGAAATACAAGAGGAAGCGAAAGTAGCACTAGGGAAAGCACAAGAAGTGATAAAGAAATATGTAAATAGGAAGAGGGCAGAAGTCAACGACTATAAAGTAGGAGACTTGGTGATGTTGAGTACCAAGGACCTAAAATATCAAATGGTCAGAAGGAGAACAGAAAAGTTGATGGAGAGATTTGTGGGCCCTTATAAGATAAAGAAAATTGTATTGTCAAGTGCAGTAGAATTAAAACTACCTAGCATAATAAAAATACATCTGGTAGTCAACATTAGTAGAATACAGGGCAAGTGGAAGAACAAAAGAAGAAGCAACTGGCTCTGGTAATAATAGAGTAATAGAAGGGGAAAAAGAATGGGAGATAGAGAGAATTCTGAACAATGTAAGGGTGACCAGAGTAGAGCTCCAGGAGATTCCTCAGTTAATTATGATTTATGAAATATGGTTACAACCTACCTCCAGGAGATTCCTCAGAGAATTAGATGAGGTTCCTGGAGGGAATAATCTACATTATATACTACAGTGTCTTTGCGTTCCTGCATCGGTAACCAGGGTCTGAACAATGAAAGTGCACTAGGAGGTAATAGAGTGCTCTCGGAATGATAGGAGTAAGACCCAATATTATGTAGTAATATTGGATCGGCTGCAGGGTCGCTCTGGAGGACTGGAACAGGCTCTGGAGTCACGGATTAGGGGTCCCCTTATATTTACCCCCTCTCTAAGGTTGCTGTGCCTCGAAGCAATGGTTCTAGACGTGAAAAGAGTGTCAAAGTCTGTCCGGCGGATGTGTCTTGGGGCGGCTGGGTACCTTTGGTAATATTCAGTGACGAGGTCTGGCGCCTTGACATTGGAGGCCACCTCCCAAGAGTTGTGCTCTCTGCTGAAACCCTTCCACTTAATCAGGAACTGGAACCTCCTCCGGTGCCAGCGACTATCCAACACCTCTTCCACCTCCCACTCCAGCTCTCCGTCAACAACAATAGGTGGCAGCGGGGCTCGTGGCTTCCCTCCTGGTATCAGATCATCCGGAGCGGTGGACAACTTGACCATGTTGAACACCGGGTGCAACTGTCTCAATCCGTGAAGCAACTTGAGTCGGTAGGCTAACGGCCCTACTTGGCATTCGATTTCGAAGGGTCCCAGTCTGTGATGTGACAACTTCGGAGACAGACGTGTCATTCTGATATCTGACACGTCTAGATATACCTAGTCTCCTGGTTTGAATACGGGGGCCAGAGACCTTCTTCGATTGTAGTACCTCGTCATGTCTTCCTGCGCCTTACAGATTGCGGACTTGGCTTCCTCGGTGGTGGACTCCATTCTCTTGGTGAATTCGTTGACCGTCTCCAGGCTAGAAGGGTCCTGTCTCGGCTTGAAGCCCATGTGGGGGATTCATCCCGTGTCCAGTAGGAACAGAGGTTGTTGCATTGCGGAGTGAACGTGGTTGTTGTGCTGAAATGCTGCGATGGATAGGAGGTCATACCAGTTGTCCTGCCATTCGTTTATAAATAGGCGGAGGAACTGGTTGAGCTCCTGGTTGACACATTCCGTTTGTCCATCTGTCTGGGAGTGCCAAGCTGTAGAAGAGGATATTCGTATACCTAGTAGCCTGTACAGTTCCTTGGTGAACAAAGCTACAAATTGAGGTCCACGGTCGGAGATGACACGTTTCGGGAGGCTGTGGAGTTTCCAAACATAATGGAGGAAGAGTCAGGCTGCTCCTTCCACTGTGACCGTTGTGTATGTCAGAATGAAGTGTACTCTTTTGGAGACAGCATCCATGACCGTCATAATGGCGTCATGTCCGGAAGTTCGACCACAAAATCAACACTGAGGGTGTCCCACCGTGCGTCTGGCATGGAGAGTGGTTAAAGCTCGCCAACAGAAGAATGTTGCCAAGGTTTCATCTGGAGGCAGAGGTCACAAGTACTCATATACTGGCCGATGTACCTAGACATCTGGGGCCACTAGTAGTTCTGGGACACTAGTTCCAGTGTCTTCCAGCGTCCGGGGTGTCCTGTAATCTGGGTATCATGGCAAAGGGCTACGATCTGCCTGCGTAAGTCTGGACTCCACGGTATATATATTTTCCCTCAGAAACGGAGTAGGCCATCTATGTTTGACCACTCTGAGGAGTGTACTACCTCGTTGGCAGAGCTCCGGAGCTCTCATGCTGCCTTAGCTATGGGTTCCTCTTGGTCTCCATTCCAGTTTCCCTTGCAGATGTTGAACAAGATCTTCTGTTCTACGCCTGTCAGTTCCACCCCTTCCAGAGCACATACCACAAGGAATTCCAGTCGTAGGAGGACTATGTTCTTGTTGTCCGAGGCTCCGTTTCCGTGATTGGCTCTCCTCGACAGTGCATCTGGTTTGCCCATGGTACGTTTGGGGCAGTGGTAAAGTAGGAAGTCGAACCTGGCCAAATGCAAGGATCAACAGGCTTGACAACGGTTAAGTTTCTTGGCCATCATGAAATACTCGAGGTTCTTGTGGTCGGTCTAGATCTCTACCGGATAGGTCGCTCCTTCTAGGAAGTGCCTCCACTCTTCTAGTGTGCGAATAATGGCCAGCATTTCCTTGTCGTGGATTTTGTAGTTCCGTTCCACAGAGGACAGGGATTTGCTGTAGAACACCACGGGGTACCATTTTCCGTCCATCGTTGACTGCTAAGACAAGACTACTCCTGTGGCGAAGTCTGAGCTATCCGCTTCAACCCAAAAGGGCTCCAAGTCCTGAGGGGACACCAACACCGGAGCAGTGGTCACTGCCGTTTTGAGGTCCTCGAAGGCCATCTGTTCCTTTCCACTCCACATCCAGACTCATTTGGAGCATGTTAAGTTGAAGAGGGGTCGAGCTTTAGTAGAGAAATCCCGGATGAACCTTCAGTAGAAGTTGATGAAGCCCAGAAAAGCCTAGACGTCCGTTTTGTTTTCCGGAGTGGGCCACTCTCGGACTCCTGCGACCTTGACTGGATCTATGGAAACTTCGTTCTCCGAGATGACTAGTCCTAAGTACTTGATTCGCTCCTTGCAGAACTCACATTTCTCTGGGCGGAGGAAAAGTTTGTGTTCCTGTAGGACCTGTAGTACCTGTCTGATAGCCTTTGCGTGCTCCTCTTCTGTCCTAGTAAAGATCAGGATGTCGTCCAGGTAGACCACCATGATACCTTCTGCTATGAGGTCCCGGAAGATGTTGTTCATTATGGTTTGGAAGGTGGTGGGGCTGTTGGTCATGCCAAAGAACATTACCAAAGGTTCAAACAGGCCTCAATTGGTCCAGAAAGCTGTCTTCCACTCATCTCCGGGCTTGATGCGGATGTTGTTGAAACCCCAACGAACATCTAGCTTAGTGAAGTGTCTGGCTCTGCAGAGTTGCGATACAAGTTTGGAGATCAGTGGAAGGGAGTACTTATTCTTGACTGTCATGGAATTGAGGGCTCAGTAGTCTTGAACCAACCGAAGTGAGCCATCCTTCTTCTTAATGAAGAATACCAGGACTGCCATAGGAGACTTAGAAGGGCGAATCCGTCCGGTACGCAGGTTCTCTTCCAGGAAAGAGTCCAACTCCTTTTGTTCCACCGGAGAGAGGGGGTAGACTTTCGATGACTTAGGCTCCGAGCCCAGAACGAGCTCGATAGCGTGGTCCCACTGCCTATGGTCCGGGAGGATGTCGAAGTTTTCTTTTGTGAACACCAATTTGAATCCTTTTGCACAGTCGGATAGGGGGAGAAGTCCTTTCCACAAGTTTCTGGGAGATCGTAGAAGCAGCATGAAGGTTTTCTACAGCGGGTTCCGAGAGGATCCTCGTCATGAAGAGTCTGTCCCCTGGCTCATATTCAACCTCGCATATCCGGAGGGGAGTCTCGTCTTCTTTCGAGTCTTCCATATGCTCCAGAGAGGGTCTGGATTGACAGATGTTGACAGCTTTAGCCTCTACCTTCTTCCGCGACACTTGTTCCTTTCATATTACACAGCATTCTTCACATTGGGGGGGACATCAGTTCATTTGCACTTCTCCGGTTTGCCAGTTGACCTCTGGATTATGGTCCTTGAGCCAGGTGTAACCAAGGATCATGCTTTGCTTCCCAAGGTTGGAGACGGCAAGGAGCATCCTTTCGGAGTGGGTTTTATAATGGAGGACCATGTCTACCACTTTGGAGATTTTTCCAGCTTCATTAGGGGAACCGTCCACGTTGAACACCAGTATGGGGCGAGAGATGTTCCGGGTGCTAATACCCTTCGTACGGACAAAATCTTTATCTATGAAATTGCCTGTGGCTCCGGAGTCCAAAAGCGCTTTGACGGAATGTACTTTGCTAGTGTCAGTGGTACCGATCTCTATAGAGAGGATGATAGACGTTCCACAGGCGTCGAGGGTGTTGGCAGAGAGTCGTCTGGGTAGTCTCTTTTCTTATTTGGGCCTCCAAGGCAGGGCTGTCCTGACCAGAGCGGAGGGGGGGGGATATGTCTATAGGTTCATGAATTTCTGTATTGACTTCTTCTACGTCTAATACAGCGAACCTATTTACTAACAGCGACCGGGGCGCACTTTTTGCCGGCCACGCTAAACAAAATCCTCCTCCAGGAAGGGGCCAACTTCCTCTTCTCTTCCCGTTGCTCCACAGTTAACTTCCAGATGTCTAAGCAGTGGGGGCAGTCCCTTATGAGGTGGTTGGCCTCTCCGCACCAATAGCACCCTTGTGGAGGTAGAGAGCATGCCTTCTGGACTGCGTCTACATCTATAGGTATTCCACTGGACGGTACGGGAGGAGCGGGTCTCAGTGGAACGGGGGGTGGAGTGGACGGAGGAAGGCAGAACGTCGAAAGAGGGGCAGACCAAGGAAGGGCGGAGTGTGTGGGGGCCATTGTCGTTGACCAGAGTGTGGATTGGAAGGCCTCATTGCTCAACCGTGCTTGGTCGATCCTCTGGGCAGCTACATACCAAGCCTCCAGATCAGTGTCTGCGGGTCGTCCGAATGGCATAGTAGCGATCTGGCTCTGGATGCTCGACTTGAGGCCTTGATGGAACTTTACCACAAGAGTCCGGGGGTCAGTGTATCTGGTGTCGGAGACCAAGGTCAGGAAAGTGTCCAAGTAGTCATCCACCGTCCGGTTTCCTTGATAATAAGAGGAGCCTTCCAGAGTGTTAACGGCGTCTGCTTCTGCATTGACTGAAAAGAATTGGCTCCGGAATTGTTGTTCGAAGTGGGCCCAGGATTAGATAGAAAAGATGCCAGTGTCCACTTCCTGGTGAAAGAGGTTCTCGGACCACCTCGCAGCTGAACTGCTCCGGGACCAGGCGTAGGTATAACATATAGGAGTTGAAGAAGGCTCGACTGGAACTCTGTTCACCGGAGAAGTCAGGGGGAGAAGGGAGTTTCGGCCTTGTCCGCTGTTTGGACAGGGCGGACAGAACAGGCAAAGGAGGGCTGACAGGAGGCGGAGACGTGGGTATCAGAGGCAGAGCGACTGTTGGAGCAGGGGCAGGGCCGGTCATCAGTTGAGTGAGCTGTTGTATTTGGGCTGTTAGGCCCGTGAGGGTATTGTTAATAACGTGTTCCGAAGCGTTCTGACGCTCGGTTAACTCCTGGAGATGGTGCTGCAGGTAGCCTAAGGCGTCGGCGATGGCTGGAGGGGTGTCCGCAGGGAGCGACATCTCTCTGGAGTGGGGTGATCAGGGGGCTGGAGTTGCTAGCAGAGAGCGACCGGAGGGCGGCTATCCACTGAGAAATTCCGGGGCTCTGATAATAGGATCTAATTCTGCTGTAAGGGCGACCGGAGTAGAGCTCCAGGAGATTCCTCAGTTAATTATGATTTATGAAATATGGTTACAACCTACCTCCAGGAGATTCCTCAGAGAATTAGATGAGGCTCCTAGAGGGAATAATCTACATTATATACTACAGTGTCTTCGTGTCCCTGCATCGGTAACCAGGATCTGAACAAGGAAAGTGCATTGGGTGGCAACGGAGTGCTCTCAGAATGATGGGAGTAAGACCCAATATTATGTAGTAATATTGGATCGGCTGCAGGGTCGCTCTGGAGGACTGGAACAGGCTCTGGAGTCACGGATTAGGGGTCCCCTTACAGTCAGAGGCATCCAACTCTATGAAAATTGGCACATTCGGATCCCAGTGAGTCAGTATTGGTACTGACGTGAACGCTAACTTGAGGGTGTCGAAGGTCTGTTGGCAATCCTTACTCCATAGCCAAGGGGTATCCTTCCTAGTAAGTCTTGTCAAAGGTACGACGATTTCAGAGTAATTGTTTATAAATCTTCTGTAGAAATTTGTGAACCCAAAAAGGATTGTACATCCTTCAATCGACACGGAGGGGGCCATTCCTGAATTACGCATACCTTCTCACCATCCATCTGCAGATCCTTGGGGCTCAAGATAAACCTGAGAAATTCGACCTGCTCTTGGTGGAACTCGCATTTGCTAGGGGACACATATAGTCTATTGGCTTTCAAACATCTCAGAACCTCTTTAATCTGTTTCTTGTGTTCTTTCAGATTTTCGGAATAAATCAAGATATCGTCAAGGTAGACAATTACGTATATGTCCAACAGGTCTGCAAACAACTCATTCATGAATCTCTGGAATGTTGAGGGTGTGTTCGAGAGACCAAATGGCATTACCTGCCACTCATAGGAACTATAGCGAGTGCGGAATGTCATTTTCTACTCACCACTATCCATTATTCATACTAGGTGGTAAGTGTTTCGCAGATCTATTTTTGTATAGATCCAGGCCCTTTTGGGGGCATCCAAAAGGTCGGTGAGCAGTGGAATTGGGTATCTGTCCTTTCAGGTGAGTCGGTTCAGTCCTCAGTAGTCTACACATAACCTTAACGAGTCATTCTTTTTCTTGACGAACAGAACTGGTGCCCCACAAGATGATTGCAATGGTTGAATAAAACCCATACATAAGTTTTTATTGATGAACTCTCTCAATGTTTGAAGTTCCAGTGTTGACAATGAGTAGATTGGTCCAAGGGGGGGTATTTTCTTGCTCTCTAACTGGATAGACAGGTTGTAGGGGCAGTGTGGTGGCAGCCACTTGGACCTTTCCTTACTGAATACCTCAGCATACTGATAATAGTTGACAGGTACCTTACTCAGATCATATGAGTCATCCCCTACTTGCCCGGTACAGCCAGTTAACTCCTGTGATACTGATAATAGTAAAATGGAGTGGCTCCTTGTGATTTACAAGCCCTCTGGTACGCTGAAGCATTGATAAAGGATATATGGGGTTTGTTCGCACTGGTAGAAGGGGAAGTAGGTACTTGTACAAATAGTTCCTGGGGTTCTGGTACTAACGATGTATTAGCTAGTTTGGGTGTGGGTGGACTTGGTAGGACTACAACACTGCATAGCCAATCTATAGTAGGATTTCATTCTCTGAGCCAGTTATGGCCCAATACCAGTTCGTAAGAGCCATCTAAGGTTGTTACATAGCATTCAATCACGCACGATGACCCGCAAGATAGTTGAATTGGTAGGGATACTACTTGATTTACATAGTAATTCACAGTGCCGTCTATTAAGGTGAGGGGGAGTGTGTCAATCTCCTATGTTCTGAGCTTGTTACTAATCACAAATTTTGAGTCTAAAAAACAGTCCAAAGAGCCTGAATCGACAAGTCCTTTAAACACCCCCCGTACCAACAATAAGCAAAGGTCAACAATTAAGGACCTTGTCTTTGAGAACGTCACTGCCCCCAACCAAGGCCCCTGCTCCCAGGTGATCTTCAGGTAGTTGGTTCTCTCAGAAGTAGGACGACTGTCTCTTCTTTTTTTCTCTCCTCTGGTATAGTAGTGCTGGGGTCAATGTAAGCCGCTCTTGCCCCTGGTACCACTGGGTTTTTTCCCAGCCTGCTTGGGACACAATCTTGCCAAGTGACCAGGCTGCTCGCAATGTAGACAAAGCCCTAGGCTCATTCAGCGGTTGTGTTCCACTATCATCAGGCGGCTGTTAGGTCCTAAAATACTCAAAGACAGGGATAATTCTGGTAAATGGGTGGAGGAAGAAGTATTCCAGGCTCTTTGTCAGCTTGGCGGGGCAGTTTCCAATGCCTTTGGTCACTCGACAGGGTCGTTACAGTGGGTTTCAGTTTTGGGAAGTCTTGGCAAGTGACGCTGTAAGGTGCAGGTCATATTGATCTTGTTTTTGTCATCCTGAACCTGTCTCCAGTAATTGTCATCGATTCTCATCACAGCCCTCTTGTATCCTTCAAATGATGATAAATTCTCCTGGCTGTAACGTAATTCCTCACTAATTCTTGTAGGTATGGCATCCTTCACTACTTTGCGAAGGGATCTGTTATCCCACTGGATCCAGTTCTGGTACTTGGCAAAGCAAATGAAGTAGTCAGTTGCTCTTCCATCGTGGGGAAAAGGGATAGCGATGATGGCATTTTCGTCATTATCTTCTGGAGAGTATGACCCAAAGACATTAGATAGCCATTGGACAAAGGCTGGCCAATCTTCCAAGAAGTCCAGAGAGTGGAGGGGATCTGGTTCTGTGATAAACAGTTTGAAGTAGTCCAGGGCAATGCCCCTGAGATAAGAAATTGCAAAGAAAATTTTCTCTGAGTCCTCAGTAAATTCTCCTTCACTGGTCCTAAAATAAATTTAACATTGAAACAGGAACACTCAAAGTTTGTCTGGTCCATCTCCACTAAATGGATCTGGCTCCCTAATAGTTCGAGGTTTTTTCTTTGGTTGGAGTTGGTTGTTCCTAGATAAGGCTAACAATGCAGCATGAAGTTCAAGGTTGAAGATCTCCTCCTAGTTAGTGGGTATTGGTTCTGATGGGTCTGATGGGAGAGATTCTGGGGCTAAGGCTTTGTCTTTGCTTCTCTCGTATCCTGGCATCTTTCTAATATCCTCTAGTAGTCCCTGGGAGGTGAGCCGTTGGCTCCTAGCCTGGGTGGCCATAAGAGGTCTCTCAACAGGTGTGACTGTCCTCTCCTGGAAATTCTCTGGGCAGTTGCCTTTACGCCAGATACATCGTTCTAAGCGGGGGTCGGGTGTGGGGTTTCTAGACATCCTAATAGTGTGCAAGGAATATTAGTTTCGTTGTACTGTCAAGCCTCAATTTAGCAGAAGAGAGTGACATCGGTTAAATGAGTCTTTTTCCTGCACAACCTGGACTCAAATGATGGGTAAGTGGAGGAACTGGGATTTCTAGGATTTTTGCTTAGAGACAACAAAACTAAAGACTATAGTAAGGCTAGAAGTAATAATACCTAAGGAACTGT
>Ga0153964_1000093_pt1 | contig 15779 bp, 16 predicted proteins | sample TSFL048MetaG_FD_104726 | JGI IMG/M metagenome (GOLD analysis project Ga0153964, IMG submission 104726) | Attine ant fungus gardens microbial communities from Florida, USA - TSFL048 MetaG | ecosystem: Host-associated > Fungi > Mycelium > Unclassified | place: USA: Florida, Withalacochee... | reverse complement strand
TCCCTCCAGGAGCCTCATCTAATTCTCTGAGGAATCTCCTGGAGGTAGGTTGTAACAGTATTTCATTGACTATAATTAACTGAGGAATCTCCTGGAGTCTTCCACTCCGGTCGCCCTTACATACACTGAATATACTGCTACATAGTTAGGTAGCTAGCTTTTGGTGGTGAAGTCCTCTGTGCCTTCTCTACTACTGTAAGGGGACACTCTAGAGTAGCTTAGGTAACCTGGTATGGGTGAGTATTATCTAGCTTGCTCTCAGATCCTCAGAGGCCACTATTTATAGTTCCCTTCCCTCTTGTTCTCATTGCCATGGTTAGTACTACATAGCCTTATTAGGTATAGTAGTTATTAGTATCCTGATCTGTGTTCCCTTAGTGACGTATGCACAGACTGGCTAGTCTAGTATATATAGCTAGTGATGTATGGTAGAATACCTTACCTCAACATTGATTGGAACTCCTGGGCTATTCACTGTTCCTTCTTAAGTTCACCTTTACCACTTATGCTTAGTGTGATTAGGGATTGCTTATAAGTGATCTCCTTACAGCTACTTAGCAGGTGATTCTATCTTAGTCCTGTTTCTTGGGGTATGAATTCATGAAATTTGGTTAATTTTAGACCTGAATATATTTCAGGCTTCACAGCATGTGGCTAGGCCACGAGAAGCACAGCAAGGAGAATAGAGGAGAAGTCTGGTACATATCCTATGATAGAAGGTGCAGGAGAATTATGGAGAGGACATCCCAGATGGGGTATGTTTATTTGAGTTGGGGTGGTATACAGGGGAGTTGATTGCAACATATGTGGAGTGTAACAGGTGTAGAAGAAAGGGGTATTATGTAAAGGAAAATAGGGAACAGGGGGTCATTCCAGACAGACAGAAATGGTATGGATGTCAAAAAAGAAAAGAGGAGAAAATGGCATGGCCTAGAGAGGCAGAGGCATAGCAAGGCAACACATGGTCAGAAGAACCAGAAAGCACAGCAAAAGAGAAAGAGAAAGAAAGGAACGTTAGGAGAATGTTCAAAATCTTAAAAGAAGTATGGTTGGACATAGGAATAGAGAAAGTAGATATGCATGAAAGTGTAACAGTAAAAGTGCTCTTGAACAGTAGCACCATGGGGATGTTCATGGATAGAGAAATGGCCAAGAAACATAGTTTCAAGATGACAAAGCTAGAAAGGCCTCTAAAAGTGAAAAATGTAGATGGAACAGAAAATAGTGGAGGAAATATTACACACCAGATAGAAGTCAATGTCTTTTACAAAAATCATGTGAAAAGAATGAGAATAGATGTGCGTAACTTAGAAAAGACAGAGGTGATACTGAAGATGCCTTGGCTGCAAGCACATAACCCAGAAATAAATTGGGAGATAGGAGAAGTGAAGATGACAAGATACCCACCTATAAGATTCTAGCTGCAATGACTTAAGTCCACTCCAAGTCAGAGTTGACAAGGAGAACTCGATAGAGTTCTCATTTGATTTTGTACACTACTTATACATTTTACTACTGTGGCTGTGCAACATCCTTCCATAGTCCTCATGTTATTCCTGTCATATGTCTACCTCCTCACATGTTGTGACTGTGACTGTGACTGTGACATGACCAAGTGTGTGACCATGTAACTGTTACATGATGCTTTCCCATGCTCTACCTTAGTAATGATCTAACTAAATAAAAAGAAAACAAAACAAAAGGAAAATAGAAAATGACTTAGCTGTTTTGCCAAGTCATGATACCACCCTTGTGTGAAAGAAACCTAGCAGTGAAAAAAGATATAGAGCAGAGAAAGAAAGCAGGAAAGAGAATAAAAAATATAGAGAAGGCAAATAGAGATGAATGGGAATGGACAATAGAAGAAAAGTTTGAAAAGGAGATCGAACTAGATAAAGAGAAAGTAAAGGAGATGGTGCCACAAAAATTTCACAAGTGGCTAAAAGTATTTGGGAAGGTAGAGCCAGAAAAGATGCCAATGAGAAAGCTATGGGACCATGCAATTAATCTGAAAGAGGATTTATGATGGGAATATAATAATGTATGGATTAAAGATGGAGATGAGTGGAAGGTAACATTCACAATGCACTTAGGGGTTTATGAACCCACTGTTATGTTCTTTGGTCTCACAAATTCACTGGCAACCTTTTAGGCAATGATGAATAACATTTTGAGAGACCTTATAAATACAGGAGAAGTAGCAGTGTTTATGGATAATATCTTAGTAGGAACAGAAGAGGAGAAGAAACACAACAAAATAGTAGAGGAAGTATTAAGAAGAATGGAAGAAAATGACCTTTACATAAAGCCTGAAAAATGCATATGGAAAGTGAGAGAAATCAATTTCCTAGGGCTAGTAATGGGGTCAGGAGGAATTAAGATGCAGGAAGAAAAGGTGGTAGGAGTTCTGGAATGGCCAAGACCAAAGACAGTAAAGGAAGTGCAAAAATTCTTAGGACTAGCAAACTACTATAGATGATTTGTCAAGGATTTCGCTAGAATAGCCAAACCAATGTACAAATTGGTCAGGAAGGATGAGAAATAGAACTGGGGAGAAGAGCAGGAGAAGGCATTTGAGCAGTTGAAGCAGGTGTTCATGATGCAACCAGTGTTAGTAGCACCAGATTTAGATAAAGAAATGAGAGTAGAGGCAGATGCATCAGAATATGCAATGGAAGGAGTATTGTCGATGAAGTATGAGGACGAGAAGTGGAGGCTAGTGGCTTTTATCTCAAAATCATTGAACAAGGCAAAAAAAAATTATGAAATTCATGATAGAGAGATGTTAGCAATAATCAGATGCTTAGACAAGTGGAGACATCTTCTGGAAGGAGCACAAAGTAAATTCAAGATTTGGAGTGACCACAAGAATCTAGAGTACTTCATGAGTAGCTAAAAGTTGAACTGAAGACAAGTAAGATGGGCATTATACCTGTCCAGATTTGACTTCACACTCAAACATGTGCTGGGATCCAGTATGGGAAAAGCTAATAGCTTAAGCAGACAACCAGACTGGCAGAAAGGGGTGAAGAAAGACAACGAGAACAGGACATTATTAAAGAAAAAGTAGTTAGAAGTTAGAGTGACGCAAGTAGTGGAAGTAATAATAGATGGAATAGATCTATTAGAAAAGATAAGAGGATCAGAGGCAAAAGATGATGAGGTAGTAAAGGCAGTGGAGGAAATGAAACAAGCAGGAATTAAAATGCTGAGGGATAAAGAATGGAGAGAGGAAAATGGACTTATGCTAAGGGATAGAAAAGTATATATTCCTAAAGATGAGAAATTGAGGGCAGAAGTTATCTAGCTATATCATGATATACTGGTAGGAGGGCATGGAGGACAGTGGAAGACGACAGAGTTGGTCACCAGAAATTTCTGGTGGCCAGGAGTAACAAAAGAAGTCAAGAAGTACATAGAAGAATGTGATGCATGCCAGAGAAATAAAAATCAAACAGAGGCACCTGCAGGGAAATTAATGCCAAACGCAGTACTAGAGAAACCCTGGACATATATATTAGTGGATTTCATTATGAAACTACCATTAGCACAGGAATATGACAGCATCTTGGTAGTATGTGATAGAATGACAAAAATAGCACATTTTGTGCCGACTATGGAAAAAACATCAGCAGAAGGAGTGACAAGATTATTCTGAGATAATACCTGGAAATTGCATGGACTACCAGAAAGTATCATCATGGATAAGGGAGTGCAATTCACAGCAGGGATGATGAAAAAATTGAATTGAATGTTGGAAATAGATACAAAATTGTCAATAGCATGCCACCTACAAAAAGATGGTTAAACAGAAAGAATGAATCAGGACCTAGAACAGTACCTGAGGATGTTTATTGATCATTGGCAAGAACAGTGGCCAGATTGGTTAGTGACAGCAGAGTTTGCATATAACAACAAGGTGCAGACTAGTACAAAAGTATCACTGTTCAGAGCAAATAATAGATGAGATCCATGTATAGGATTCAAAATGAAGAAGAAGGGAAAATTTGAGAAGGTAGAAGAGTTCATGACAAGGATGAAGGAAGTACATGAGAAAGTAAAAGCAGCACTAAAGAAAAGCCAAGAGGAAATGAGGAAATATGCTGATAGGAAAAGAAGCAAGATAGAGTAGGGGACTGGATACTTTTAAGCACAAAAGATCTTAAATATCAGATGAAAGGAAGAATACAGCAAAATTGAAAGGGTAAGGAAAAGAAGGAACAATAAAGAAGACAGGAAATGGGAATTTCCAGGTAGGTATATGGCAAAAATGCTATATAGATGGGATGACAGGAGATTTGATGAACAATATTGGGGATGATTAGAAAGAAATAGAAGGGAAAAGGAAAGGAAAGATTAGAAAAGATCAATGAAGAAGAGAAAGAAGAAGAAATCAAGGAAGGAAGAATAGAGGAATGGAATGAAGAAGATGAGATGGGTAAGATGGAAGACATATATAATAAGTTGTAAGAAATTTTTGGAACAAAAATTCTTAAGATGAAGGTACTGTTATGAGTTGCCTTGACCATGACCAAAGAATATGACATGGACTAGAATTGAACCCTGGACTGATAGGGACTTGTAAAATAAATAAGGACAAACAGTGCAGAAATATATAAGTAGTATAGCTGAATAAAGCGAGAACTCTATTGAGTTCTCTTTTAATCCTAAAGAGCTTTCTTGATCTTAACCCAGGATTAAGATCTTAAGTCAGTTGCTGACACCCTTCCTCCTCCAACATCAGCTACTCCAGTATGTTCTTAGTCATTCTCAAATTGTCTTTTCTTTAATCATGCTTTCTAGTCTCACACTATACTCCATCCTGCTGGTTGTTATCTTCACCATTTCTAATTTCTCTTTTCTTAGTATGCTTCTGTTAAGACTCTAAACCTTACAGTTGAATATGCGTTTCAACTTGAAGCTTATATCTAACACTTGATATCTTCATGCTCCTTGTTAGAGGATCCAGTTAAAGTTTTCAGTGAAGTTATATTGGAGGAGAGATATTAACAAGACTTTGAGTAGCACCCTTGAGGTTGTCCTAAGACAAGTAAGAGTACTGATTCCTCAGAGTAAGGATTTTACAAAGGGAATACAGAAATAGAGAACTTGCCGTTCCCTTCTCTTTCTGGGCTGTATTTATCCTAACTAGGGATATAACAATTGTTACAATGTAGTAACACTACTTGTAACTAAGAGTGACTAGTTAAGTGACAGATCAGTGACAAGGTGACAAGTGAGTCAGAGGTAAGTCAGTGTCTAATAATGGGTTAGTCTGATATTGTCCCATTTAGCACAAGTCCAAAGATAGAGAAGGGAAAATAGTCCGAGGTTTCTCCGAAGAGTCCTGTCTGTACTATGAGTCCATTGTCTCCTAGGATGTTTAGACATTCTATGTGTTACTGCATAGTAATGTCCTTGTTCTGTGCCATCAACATTTCTTCTCGCATTGCTATTATTTCGTCCACTAGCCATTCATTATCAGACCAAGGCTGATAATAACTGTAGTCCCACTCAATGTTCATAACATAATCCCCTTTGTTTGATTCAATGTCCTCATCAAATTTAATATCCAATGGGTTCTTCCAGGATGTTTGACCAGGCAATATCATCGATGTTGTTGTAGTAGTCTCTGTCGTCATCTTCCCAGTTTCATTGAATGTATTGTCAAGGTCATCTCATAGGAAGATGTCGAAGGATGGGTCTCTGAGATGTGGAAGTGGAGGGGAATGCAATGGTGTCACTGGTTGGGAGTCCATTTCTGAAGAGGACTTGTTTATTGCATTTTCGAGGAATGGAATAACATTGATCCTCTAGGGTCTTGGTGAGAAAATGTTCCAGGAGTCATCATCTGGTTGGAGTGAGACCAATGATAAAAGTGGAAAGTAGTTCGTTTTGGAGTAGGTTTGGATAATCAATTCTTGCTTGTTCAGCTTGTCTTTTTGCAACAGCGAATTGTGGTTGGGGTCATTGTGGTTGGAGAAGGCAGAACTTTTCGTAATGACCAGGGTTTTTTTAATTACATCTTTTGCAGACATAGTCAGTGCATTGGTTGAGGAAATGGTCATGTCAACCACAGACAAAGCATTGTGTGTTGTCTGTAATAAAGGGGGGTGCTGTTAGGGCACTGGTTCACACACAAGGCGAATGACCCTTAAGCTAATGAGTAGATCCAGAAGCTAGAGTGATATTCAACTGAAGTACATCTACAACAGAAGACTAGTACTTATACTACTAGATCGTCAAGGCACCGTTCTCATGGTACCTGACAGATATTCTCACATAGTCCAATAATAGTTTTACAGGCTCATACAAGATGTCAATGGAGAGAAGGGAAGGAGAGGAGTGGGAATGCGATTGGAGAGATGGCGGCTCTTAGGTGGGAACCTACTCACGTTACTAAGCATAGCCCTAGGGTAGTCCCCTTACAGGTGCATTCCTAGGGTTTCATAGTTCTGAATTTCCATAAGTATCATCTAGATTTTGTCCAGTTCCTTTTGAGGCATTGCCAGTTTCCATGTATCCAGTAGGTTCATCATTGCTGGAGTTGCTTTCTTGTGAGTTGTCAGAAGTGTCTTCAGGGTTAGATCCAGTTGATAGGCCAGGGTTCTGATTGTTTGTATCTAATGAGTGTTGTACTCTTCTTGTGGCGGTGTATAAGAGGTGTTGATGGATTGTAGGGAGTGGAAACTCATTGAGATTCTTGAGATTGTTTTGGAGTTGAAGAAATTGTTGATTGGCTGTGTATTGGAGATGTAGGTAAAGAGCCCAGTTCTCCCTGAAAAGGTCAAAATTGGCAATAGCCACTGAATTCCCAATGAGAGTAGTCTGCAGCTGGGCCAAGGGATGGTCAAATAGTGTGAATCATTGCATAGGGGAAGTTTCATCAGTGGTGATTTGTTGATAAGGGGTAGAGTAGGATAGTGGGAGGTTGTTGGTTTGTGCTTGGAGAAACTGTTTGATAGAGAGGAAGAAGTTGTTGACTTGTTCATGGTTGACTAGTGAGGGTGTTGGTGGCATGGTAATAGGAGTGGTTGTATTGGAGGTAGATGAAGAGAAAGAAGACATGAACTGCTGTACTGCTTGGCTAGTTCTGTCTTTGTCTTCTTTTATAGGCTTTGAGGAGTTGTTTGGCATTGGTGATGTTTGTTTCTGGTTCCCAGGTGTATCCTGTTTCAGGATATCCTTTTCAGTGAACCAGAAATTCCTTTACCCCATTTTTATTTCTGGAGTTGATTATGTCTTCAACTTCCCATTCTTCTTCTCTTGTGATGATCTTCAGTGAAGGTCTTTCTGAGAATTTCCCATATTGGGTGTTCTCTTGTGTGGGCCAGAGAAGGTGTACATGGAAAATGGGGTACATCTTCCAGTGTGGTAGTAGTTTTAGCTAGTAGTTGACAGGTCCAGTTCTTTCCAAAATTTTGAAGGGGCCTATACGTTTTGGTGTGAGCTTCTTTGGGGTTCCTTCAATTTGGATGTGTTGAGAATCTAACCAAACTTGTGTTCCTGCCTTGAGGTCAGGAAGTTTGGTTTTGATTCTCTGATTAATGAGATTCTTGGCAACTTCATGTGCTTGTTTGGCATTTGTTTGGATGTTCTCTATATGGTTGATCCTGTTGTTGGCAGTGATAGATGAGATTTCTGGGGTATCAATGTGGGTTTTTGTAGGGTGTCCAAGCATGAGTTTGAACAGGGTGTGTGATCATCCTTCGTGGAGTCTGGAGTTGTAGGAGTATTTGGCCATAGATAATTTGTCAGCCCATGTTTCAGGGTTGTCAGCACAGTAGATGGCCAGATATAGTTTGATCTCTTGGTTAAAATGTTCGGTAGTGCTATCTGTCTGAGGGTGAAAGGTGGTAGATGTAGCTTGTTTGACTCCTAGTCCCTGTAAGAAGGCTTTCATTGACTTGGCAATGAATTGAGGGTCGCAGTCAGAGATGACCTTGTCAGGAATACTAAATCTTTGGAAGAGGTTATCTGTTAGGAGTGTTGCAATTCCTTCCAAGATTACTCCTTTTGTTGTTGGTATTAGAATTATCCTCTTTGTTAGGCTGTGGTCTACCACAGACAAAATAGAATCAAAGCCCTTTGACTTGGGTAAGTCAGTGATGAGGTCCATAGCAATTTGAGCAAATGGTCGATTAGATTGTGGTGGTGGGATTCCTTGAAGTGGTGGCTTTAGAGGGTATTGATTAATCTTGAATCTTTGGCAGTTTTCACAGCCTTTGACATAATTGGTGATGAATTGTTTGAGTCCTGGCCATGAGTATTGTTTCAATACTTTGCATAGTATTTCTTTGATACCAGGATGTCCAGCTGTTGGTGAGTTGTGATGTTGCCTGAGTATACTTTGTTTTTCCTCTAGTGTCAGCTCATTAGATAGTTCTTCTGCTGGAAAGGTTGATTTGTTGATGAACTTGTTAGGTATAGCTTGTTTTGGTTCATCTTCGTCCTTGTCTTTGATGAATTTTTGGTGTTTTTGTTGCCAGCAATGTGTTTGATTTTGATTTTGTAAGTACTGAGTGTTGTTGACCATCTTGTCATTTGTCATGATAGTTTGGCTGGGTTGGTCCAATAGATAATGTTGTTGTGGTTAGTCCAGATGATAGTTTCTTCTGGTGCTCCATCGATATAGTGTCTCCATTCTTGAATAGCTCAGACGATTGCAAGGAATTCTTGCTTAGAGGTATGATAGCGTTTTTCCACTAGCAATAGTAGTTTCGAGTAGAAGAAGCAGGGATGTTGTACTCCATTGTCATCCCTTTGTGTGAGTACTGCTCCTGTCATGTGATTTAATGCATCAGCAAATATTTCAAATGGTTTTGTTGGATCAGGAGTGATAAGGATGGGTTTCTCTTCAAATTTCTTCTTCAGCTTGTTGAATGCTTTTTGTGCTTCCTCCGTCCAGATAAATTTCATATTCTTCTTTACCAATTGATTAATTGGTAAAGCGATTTTGGCATAATCTTTGATGAATTTCCTGTAGAAATTGCAAAATCCAAGGAATTTTCTTGTTTCCTTGATTGTCGAAGGTACAGGCCAATTGGATATGCCTTTGAGTTTGATTGGGTCCATTTGGACTTGATCAGGGGAAATGATGTATCTGAGATAAGAGAGTCATTGTTTGGTGAATTGGTATTTCTCAGGTTTGAGATATAAGTCATGCTCCTGAAGTATTTTGAGTATTTCTTTCATCATCTTGTGTAATTGTTTCTTTGTTGGAGTGTAGATGAGAATGTCATCCATGTAAACTAGTATAAGGTTTTTGGCAATAAGTGGCATGAATATTGTGTTCATCATTGTTTGGAATGTTGCTAGGCTGTTACACATTCTGAAGAACATGACAGTTGATTTGAATAATTCTTGATTCGTTCTGAATGCTTCTTTCCATCTATCTTGTTTTTGAATACAAATGTTGTTATATCTGAGTCGTACATCCATTGCAGTGAAGTATTTTGATTCTCGTAATTTGTCCAAAATACTTTGAACATTGGGTATTAGATAAGCATTCTTGATGGTGTGTTCGTTGAGATAGCGATAGTCCTGGCACAGTTGTAGTTTTCCATCCTTTTTGGCCATAAAGAAGAAGGGTGAGGCCATTGGTGATTTTGAATGCTTGATATATCCTTTTCATAGATTTTCTTTAACAAATTTCTCTTGTTCCTTGATTTCTGCAAAGGAAAGCTTATAGAGTTTGAAAGCTTTTGATTCGAATGTTGGTTTCATTTCAATCTTGTGGTCCCAAGTTCTTGCTAGTGGGAATCATTCACTTTTCTTTTCATTGAATAATGATAGATATTTGTGATATTCTTCTGGAACCATTTGTTCAGTAGTTCAATTATCTTTTTGCTTACCTTTCTATGCTAATACCTGTGAAGCAGAGATTTTAGTATTCAATTTGTAAATCTCATGGTTCATTAACCATGGATCTTCTCCTTGAGAATCAAGTAATTCACTAAAATTCTTTGTTAGTTCAGTATTTTTCTATTTCATCATATCTTTCTTCCAATCAATAATTGGGTTGTGTTTCTTGAGCCACAGAATTCCTAGTATAATTCATGGTCATCCAAGATCTGCAATAGTGAGCTTGAGTTTGATCTGTTGTTGATCAATGATTGCATCTAGTTTGACATAGTCAGTTATTTTTTTGTTTTTGTTTATACTTCTGTCTCTATTCCATATCACAAGGGGTTTTTTTAGTTTTCTTCTTGGTAGGCTCCAGTCCTTGATGAAGGTCCTGTCAATTAGGTCGAGTCCTGCTCCTGAATCTATTAGTGATAAAGTGTCCACGGTTTTTCTTTCTAGAAGCACTTGTGTGGGGGAATAGAGGGTGTTAGATTGACATAGTTTCAACTGCATTTCTATAATGTCTTTTATGTGTAGTCTGTTTACTTGCCTGTCATTGTCCTTTGTGCTGGAAGAGTTGAGCAAGTTAGACATGGTTCTTAGTCGCTTTGGGGAAAATCCTTCTCTTCTTCATCAGAGTTGGAGTCTGTTGAGGGTTCTTCTTCTGGGATGTTTTCTGTGAGGTCTCTTTTCTTGTTAGTCTTTTTGGTAAAGAGATTCTTCTTAGCCTTGTAGGTCTTGTTACAGGGTAGAGTTTTGAAGTTGGGTTTGTTTGGGCATTGAGCAGCAAAGTGTCCTAGTATTCTGCAACTGAAGCATTTTCCTTTCTTGAATGACTTCTTCTGATCTTTGGTAAGAATATTGTCGAGAGTTTGATGTACCAGCTTCTGAATGTGTTGGTTGGTGGTTTCTTGTTTGTCATCAGAGTCTTCTTGATCCTGGAGAATATTCTTGTAGTTCTCCAGTATGGCTTGTATGTTATCAACATTCATAGCATTTGGGTCTTTATAGTCGTTATGGGGTCGAAGCCAGTTCAGATTCATGTAGTGTTTTTCTTTGGCTAGAATTCTATTGGGGTGTTTTGCTTGTTTTCCACCTAGATAGATTCTTTCTATGCAGATGATCTCTTCTCCTCGTTTTGCTACTTCAATCTATGCTTGGAGATTGTTATCAGGTCCTCATCAAATGGCTTGTATGGCAATATCAGAGTCAAAACCTTGTCTGAATAGGTGGATGAGTTGCAAGACATCTGTAAGTCCTTGTCAAGGATGGAATTCCGGAGAAAGGAGATATAAGTGATAGTTAGAAACCACACTCCGTTCCGGAGTAATGTACGATGTTGGGGAGGGATGTACTTAGCAATGATAGAAAGAAGACTCCGGCGACAAGACAAGGACGTCGGGGCAGAGAACGACTTATTGAACGACCTTGGCTTCAACTTATATGTCTTATATGTTGTGCCCCGGTCTCCGGTTGTGAGATTGGTCGCGTATTTTGGAGTAAAGGAAGTCGTCAAGACAGAGGTCCTAAGGAGTTGAGTGAAGAAGCTGAAGTGGACAAGATGAGATTAGGACCAGATGACGTTAATTTACAGACTGAGGAATTACACAGTAATTACTCAGTACTTATAGTAAGTACGGAATAGGAAGAAGTAGACTACTACGCTATCCTACTATTATTAATTTTAGGAGGATTATTAGGAGAAAGAAATTACATAATTATCATTTTTTCGGAATATGACAGTCTTGCACAGGTGGCAAATACTCTGAACTCAGAGACATATTCATCCACTGGTCTTGATAGTTGCTTGAGAGCATATAACTGCTGCAGGATATCTTCTTTCATATCGAATGGTTGAAAAGCTGAGTCAAGGGCTGCAAGGAAGTTTTCCATGGTTCCGAGATGGATACCTTGTCTTGAGACTATATGTGCTGCCATGAATTCTGTTCTCCAGACCAGGGCTTTCTTGTCCATATGGTAGAGCATGAACATGATTGCAGTGTGTTCGTCTGGGAAGTTGTCGTTATGGGCGAGCATATAGAGCGAATAGTCTTCTTTCCATTTCTGGTAATTCCTTGGGTCTCTATCAAATTTGTTGGGTTGAGCATATTTGGGTCAATACTCTTGGTGGATTGTTGTTAAGGAGATTGTTATCAAGATATTGGGTGAATCCATTAGAGGTTTTTTGAAGACGTTATAGAACGAGTTGTTAGAGTTCTTTAATGATGATCTAAAGGTTCTGTGTCCAAGAATTCCTGCTGGATTAATGGAAGTTGGGGGAGGTGCTTGTGGATTTGCAGAGGTATTGTTTGTTGGTTGAGACATTTCAGAGTGAAGGTGTCATTTGAAGATTTGTTGTTGTGTTTTGGATTGTTTGATGAGGGGCTCGATGTCTTGTTCTGATTCTGAGTTGGTGGAAGAGGTTCTAGGTCCGAGTTGGGAGAAAGAGAATTGCTGAGAGGTGTTTCATTCAATGGAGATAATTGGGTGTTGTTTGCTGTGTTGTCTTGAGATAGGGATGGGTTGTTTTGACATATGCTGGGGTGGCACTCCAAGATTGCCTGAACGAGATTTCTTCCCATTTCTTTACTAATGGGTCTAGTGAATATTGATCCTCAAAGATCAATAACTATTCTGTTTGAGAGAGTGGTATTGTTAGGGCACTAAGATCACTCAGAGGTGATAGACCCTTAAGCTAATGGAGAGATCCTGAAGCTAGTGTGAGATTCAACTGAGGTATATCTACAACAGAAGACTAGTATTTATACTACTAGACAGCCTAGGCACCGTTCTCATGGTACCTGACATATATTCCCACAGAGTCCAATATTAGATTTACAGGCTCACACAGTATGACACAGAAGAGAAGGGAGGCAGATAGTGGGAAGGCGATCAGAGAGACGACGGCTCTTAGATGGGAACCTACTCACGTCACTAAGCCCAACCCTAGGGTAGTCCCCTTACAGGTATGCTCTTTCTGACTTGTGAGGTTACTATCCTCGGTGGTCCACATATGACCTGATGATGTCGATGTTGTAGATGTCCTATCCATGATTACGACATTGTCCTGGCTATAGTACGAAGCAATAAGAGCTCAGGGGTTCCATATAGTACAGCATGAGGCAATGAGAACTGGTGGGATGTTGATGATACAGCATGAAGCAATGAGAGTCAGTGACTACAACTTCAGCAAATGATGTCACTTGTGGTGAAGAAGGAAGTTTTCTCTTAATTGTTAAGACTCTAAACCTCATAGTTGAATATGCATTTCAACTTGAAGTTTATATCTAACACTTGATATCTTCACGCTCCTCGTTAGAGGATCCAGTTAAGGTTTTCAGTGAAGTTATATTGGAGGAGAGATGTCAATGAGCACCCTTAAGGTTGTCCTAAGACAAGTAAGAGTACTGATTCCTCAGAGTAAGATTTTACAGAGGAAATACAGAAAGAGAGAACTTGTCATTCCTTCTCTTTCTGGGCTGTATTTATCCTAACTAGGTAGTGTGACTATGTTACAATGTGGTAACACTACTTGTAACTAAGGGTGACTAGTTAAGTGACAGTCCAGTGATAGAAGTTATAACGGTGACAAGTTGAGTCAGTGTCTAATAATGGGTCAGTCCAATGTTGTTCCATTTAGCACAAGTCCAAAGATAGAAGAGAGGAAATAGTCCGAGATTTCTCTGAAGAGTTCTATCCATACTATAAGTCCATTGTCTCCTAGAGTCCTTAGACATTCAATGCATTACTGCATTGTAACGTCCTCATCTCACATTACCAACATCTCATCTACTAGCCATTCATTATCAGACCATGGTTGATAATAACCATAGTCCCACTTGATGTTCATAACACTAGTTCTCTGTTTTCTATGTTGTTTGTAGCCCATAGTCTATCACAAATGGTCACTTACTATTTGTAATGGGTACTTTGATACTTTAAAGAGTTCAAAAATGCAAAGTTAGACAAGTGACAAAAGATGTTGTTAAGTCTGAGGTCTAATTCTTAGACAGGAAGTCCTTATATACAGAAAAGTAATAGTCTGTGCACTAGGACAGAGCATCATATGCTACTACCTATTGTTTTACATATGGTAGTGCCTTTGTGCTATAAATAGTAATAACTTAACCATATGGAGGCTGTCCTTTGTTCTAAGAAAAGGACAGATGACTATCTATGGGTAATTAATGAAGTCCATGTGCAAACATTGAGGCCTTCATATATCCATAAATATTAATTGCCTTGGTGCCGTTTTAGGCTCATTCTGAGTGGTATGAAGAGGGCTTTTCTGATGCCTAAAAGCAAAGCTTAGTTCGTGGCAGTTTCCGAGATATTGGTGATTTAATAAACAGTACTATGGTAGTTACCAGTTGATCTGCCTAATATCTCAGCCAATACTGATTGCTTTAAGACATGACTGGTATCTATCGAAAGGTTTTTTCAAGGGCTTTCTGGTGCCGTTAAGACCGTGGGAATCTTCGAAGAACTGATGGAGATATGGCCAAATGAAGTTTGTGACAAGTCTCTTTGTCCCATAGCTAGGCTGTTATAAATTTGTGATTGTGTCTGCGTTTTCTAGAGGGATCTCTTCCCTTTCAGCTGTAAGCTCCTTTAAGTCTCCTTCTGAGGCATCTAGAAGTCCTTGAACTTCTCTGATGAAATCTATTTTCTTTCTCGCAAGATAGGGTATAACTCAAAAGGCTGCTATTCTATTTTTCCAAACTGATCTATCTAGCTCTACTAAAATATAGGCACCTTTTTGTAGTTTCCTTACTACCATAGGTCCTAGATATCTCAGCTTCATTTTCCTGTCTGCTAATTTCTATTGCTGAGTTCTTTACTAAGACCAGGCTTCCTGTAAGAGCGACTAGGCACAAGACTCCAGGAGAATCATCAGTTAATATTACAGTTTGCACTTATGATACAACTCACCTCCAGAAGAATCCTCAGAGATTAGGATGAGGCTCCTGAAGGGATGTTCTACATTATATACTAGGTTTACATTCTAAGTGTCAGGGTCTCTGTGATCAGAGCTATACTAGTGTGTTTAAGTATTATTTTAGTAATACTTGAACAGGCTTAGGTCGCTCCAGAGCATCATTATGCAGTTCCGGGGTGGAAATAGAGCTATCCCCTTACACTTCCTAGTTTGAGATCAAATTCCTATATCTTGTGCTGCAGATCCTTTTCTAGTTGTAGAGTTCTCTGTATCTTCTCCTTAGTCACTTTTTCTTTTATTTCTTCTATATGGGCCACATGTTTTGCAAGTGTCATGGCTTGTAATCCTATAAGTTCCAATATAGATAACATTCTTTCTGGATATCTGACCAGCCATATTGTTTCTATTATGTTTAGAGATAAGATTAGTTATACTCCTGTTACCATAAAGTAAGGTAAGCAACCTGTCCCTTTCCTTACTGTGACTCTATCTGCCCACATGACGTGATATAAAGACCAAAACCATTTCTTTATGTCACCTCCTGTGGCTTTGTATAACATCTGTCTGAGGTCCCAATGGGGCCTTTCTACAACTCCATTTGCCTGTGAACTATAAGGCAATATAGTCACTCCCTTTATACCATATTTCTCCTCTATCCATTTGACAGTTTTCTTGAAGGGTACACTGTTGTTTGTGACAATCTTGACTAGGCTTCCCCATCTACATATAATGTCTTCAAATAGCCACTGTAAGAGGACCCCTCACACACAACTCCGGAGCCTGTATTGGCCCTCTAGAGTGATCCTACAGCTAGTTAAATATTACTATGTAACATTTAAGCTCACCCATTGTTCAGACCCTGGCTGCCAAGTGTAAGGGGCACGCTTGGTGAGGCACCCAGTCACACTGCAGTATAGTAAAGCAGACGTCTTAAGAAGAAGCGATGGATAGCCCAGGAGCTTCAATCATTGTTGAGGTAAGGTATTCTACTGTA
>Ga0153964_1000089_pt1 | contig 16027 bp, 17 predicted proteins | sample TSFL048MetaG_FD_104726 | JGI IMG/M metagenome (GOLD analysis project Ga0153964, IMG submission 104726) | Attine ant fungus gardens microbial communities from Florida, USA - TSFL048 MetaG | ecosystem: Host-associated > Fungi > Mycelium > Unclassified | place: USA: Florida, Withalacochee... | reverse complement strand
TTATCTCACATTCCAAAGATATCTCTGAGCCTCTGATTTCTAGAGCTTCAACATTGATAGTTTGTATCTGAGAAACCTGATACTAGCTCATCAGTCTTGCCTCTCGAGGTATATGCTATTCTAGCATGTGGTAGCTCGTTCACTACCTAAGAGAAGTACCCAATTTTGGGTCTAGATTATGTCTGGGGCTTGTAGGAGTTCTCTAGAGTAGGTTCCAATAGTGAAACCCAGGGTTAGAACTTTTATCCCATGCTACTTTTCTGCAGAAAATTCTTTAACAGTGTAACAGTGCCCAATCTCCTGTCAGCATAAGAACATCCAATAGCATTACTAAATTCTTCCCCAATAGCTGTATCTGTTGTTGTCAACACGATAGGGCAATCATAAAAAGGGGGACTGGTCACCTTAAATACTGTGTATCATAACCCTGCCTTTCTTAGTCGATGTTCCCAATCCTCTAGTAGCGAAATTAAAGGAACAATAACAACAAATGTCTTCTTTGTCACTGTAGCAGCCACCATAGGGATTAGGGATTTTCCACTACCAGTTGGTAGTACAACAAGTAAGTCTGAATTTCCTTCGATTGCACATTTGACGGCTTCATATTGCTCACTTGATGTCCAGTTGCATCCAGATAAACCAAGAAGCTTTCTTAGTACTGCTAGTGCAGTCATCTTGCTGTCAGCAGAGGTCTAAAAAACATCAAATATCTATGAATTGGTTAGGGTTAGTAATAACATACCTTTATCTCCATTTGAGATCTGATAGTAGTTCTAGCCTGGGAAATGTATCTCATAACTTCTTCTAATTCTTCCATGTTCAGCTTGGCACTCAATTGACACCACAGGTCAGCATCAGAAGATGCTTCTGGTGTTTTAGCACCTTCAGTATATGACATATGAGGGAGCGAATTCCAGGAACAATGTAAGTTTCATTCCATATACACAATGAGTGCTTACCTCAACAGCATCCACAGTCGTATGCAAAACTGTAGTGTCCTCCTGAGTTGGTGTCAATGGATGGTCCACATATTCCAGTGAAGGTGATAGGCCAGATGAGACAGGCTAAAATTTAATTTTGTTAGTAATTGAAGCTATACAAAAAGCACGACATCACCTCAGTGATAAGGTCCACTGTATCAAAGACAGATTCAGTTGTAAGAGGGAGGGAAGACACAATAGCTGTACTAGGTACGTCGTGTCCTTCTTCAGATTGATGAGGCTCGGATGATATAACCAAGGATTCTTGTGGGTTTTGCATGATGCAACTATGGGGTTTTTTGCCATCATTGGTTGCTACATCTTGATGACAGGTACAATGACAGCAAGTCTGAGTTTTGACAGGTGCCAGGTAACATTTCTATATCTCTTTGACTGTGAATTCCCTTAGTTTGATTTCAGTGCCCCCTTCTGGTATACAGATGAAATGCTGCCATTCCCCACTGGCCCTTGCAAAGGGCTCCACTATATTTTCAGGTAATTTACCTAGGTAACCGGTTAACACACCATACAGGTGTTCTTCAGTAGCACAAGTATGGCTAGCCTGTAGGCTGGCTGGATCCTCATCATCAAGCAACACAGTGAGTTTGTTTAGCTTTGGGCAATGGGCACGCCTTAAACAAACTGATAGCTGGCGATAATCCCAAACACCAATTCATATGTCCATTGTCTTGAGTGAAGCAACCCTTAACACACCTGATAGGTCTTCTGTTGTAAACAAGCGGTTGAATTTGATGAAGAGATTTGTTCTCCACAGTATCAACAAGTTATGTCGTCCAGGAAACAGAATAGAAACAATTTGCTCTGCAAATGGATGAGTCTGGAATACGACGAATTTTGCTATTTCCTGACAAAATGCATCAAGTATGTGAGAGATCAAAGTATCATGACCCTTGATAGCCGATATCTTCAAATACTGGGCCATGATGGCCATACGTCGTTCTATCATATATAGTCCTCAAGTCTGACTTGATGTGTTCCTTATCTGCATACATGTTACCTCAATGCCTTGACTAGGTAAGCCTGCTCCAACTGTAAAAGCTGCTATGAATTTGAGTAGGAAGTCGGTATACTCAACCAACCAAGACCACATTCAACCAAGATTGAACAATGGCACTCCATCAGGCACCAGGGCAGTGACGAATTCATTCCTCAAGTGTGGCTTGTCCATTATGAGGTCCATTAAATAGTGATAGTTGTAATGGCTGTCATTCCTAAAGTCACTGACAAAGCCATATCCAGGTGTCGTGTTTGTTAAATCATCAGCAACATAGCTGCAAATTTGTCTCCATTCACCGAAGGTTATTTTTTCAAACTGTTTGTATACTGAATGCATCAATTCCTGAACCAAGCTGCTGAACATGTGCACCGTGATAAAAGAGCCGTGCCATAAAAACTCCATGTTCTCATCGTCATACCACATGAAGGCTGGAAAGGAAGGGGTAGATAAAGTGATATTGGATGCTAAGTGTTGCAGTAAACACAGACTGTGGAAGGTAGAGTCGTTCCCCTCATAGTGCCATTTCTCCAAGTCATGATGTCTTTCACGGACAATTGCAGTTTCCACATCGCCCATATGCAAAGTCACAAGAAATATGGTCTGCATACAGTAAGTCATTCTGGCAATAATTGGAGTAACTTCTATTGCTTGGGCCCAACTGTGGTCTGCCTTGATAGAGATAAGAGTGATGAAGCACATTGTTGGATCCCATATATTGGTGCTATCGCCATAGCAGGGATCCCAGGTTCTTGTCCAGACCGATATCAATATTTCGATGAGTTTCAGGGAATATGCATCTTATCTTTGCGTCATGGCCAGAGGAGAAAGCTAAGAAGGAGGTGGGATTTCCTTGAACTCAGTGATCAAGTTGGTAATGTCTGGGGGTAATGTGAGTCCGTAGTTTCCTTTCTCTCGAAGCAAGAAAGCGACAAAGCATATTAATACTTGGCCATAGTTCTTTTGTGTAGCCAATGTTTGGAGGCAGTGAAATGGCTCATGGGATATACTGCTGCAGTACTGGTAAGTGACGCATAAGGGCATGACAATATACTCATAGTGCTAGTTCTTTAGTATTAAGCTACTGCAATATTATCGCAGGTGTCCCATCAATACAGATCATTGCAACCTCAATAATCCACTTAATGGTCTCTTTGAGGAGAGGGAATTTGTCTGCTCCAGGTAATCTCACCAACAAATACAGTTCATCCAGATCAAGACCTTTAACATGGTCAGTCCATTTTGTTTTCGTAAGTAATGCACTCAAATAATGAGGGTCAGAGTTAAAAAGCGGAACAATCTTCATTGCATCATCAATTCGTGTATCAAGGATGTTGATCCAGTCTTTATTCAGAACAGGCCTGAACATGTAAGGAGGTTCAGTAACTCAGAAGTAAGTCTTGTAACTCCCATTGTCCAGACGTTGTGCTGACATGATATGCCAAATGGTTAGGATAGACATACCCTTGTGCATCACATCATAGTGCTTTTGCATTGCACCCCTACTTACAAAGATCATCAAATATCTGTCTACCTCACAAATCAATGCCATAGTATAGATGTCGAGTCCACTAAGTGCTTCGATGCCATCAAGCTCTTGGGAGGTAGGGTAATTTGTTCTGATTCCTAGCTCATTGCAAACATTATGATACTTATCTTCTGACAGTCTTGCATAAGGGACTGTATGGGCAGCAGCACAAACATGGATAAGGCTAGTTTGAGCTGTCAGAAGGACACGACATTGAGTGCAGCATAGCATATTGACCCTAGTTTGATGGTGGAGCAAGAACTCCTGCAGTCTAGCATCTGATACCAAATCCTCCCTATATACAAACTGGAATGGGGACCGATATTTGTCTCCATTCTATAGCATGAAGTATGTGAGTCAATTGTTTTTTTTTCTATGATATTTACTTACCTTTTTCATCTGGATGTGACCTTTATATAGTCCATCATCATCCAGCTCTAGAATCATAGTTTCATCGATTTCGATAGGTTGTACCTCATACATATTTGATAAACTGATTGAAAGAGGGCAGGTTTAGAGTAATCAGGGCAATGATAAATGTGTGTAGTCAAACATCAATAATACCTAGGCAACTGAACAAAGTAGGTTGAACTTCACAAAACAGTGAGTATACTTTTATATGGTTGCAAAAATTTATGCATTTACTAATAGGAAATTTTCATGATGCAATGAAGATGGAATGCAATGGTATCGGCTATTGAAGAAATCCCAAACTGGCTCCAAGCCATTGCACCCTTCAACTTTGCAGCATCTGATTGTACCTTCCTAACTTCCAGGACATTGCCACCTTCATTGCTTACCCATTTCAGATTCTGCAGCCCCAATGGGTTAGGTTATTCCATCCCAAAACTCTCGGCATGCTCACCCCCATCGATTATCATGTTCAAATAGAAAACATCAGTATAGAATTGACAAAGCTATCGATGTATGTCTCATCTTGATTCTTCCCAAACGAAGCCTGACTTGGCCTTTGATTCAGATGGACTGGTCACCAAATAGTTTAACAAGGAAAACTGAGATGCAATATAAGAAGACTATGCCCCTTCCATCCATCATTCCTATCCCTCATTTTGTTTCTCCTTCTGATGTATCTATACCTGAAAAGCTTTATATTTGCATCAACATACCATTGAAATTGAGTCGTGCGCAATCTGCAAGCTCCAAACCCACTGTACACCCTTAAACAACACCAAGCTCATCCTTTGGTATATTCACTACAAGGGATAAAGGTGGCATAGTACCTCAACAAGACAAACAAGCACCTCTCGTCCCTGTGTTGAGCGAGAAGACCAGAAGATCCCTATAACCCAGCTCAATGCCTAAGTGCTCTTCAGGTCATAGAAGTGCCTTATTTCACGCAAGAGGCACCAGCTACTGAACTGCCCAGAGGGTATGTATAGCTGTACACAATTTGATTCCCATGATCAATCTCCTATAGGCTTATAGCACTCAAGGGTGAGTGGCATGAACTTGAAATGAAATGAGAACGGGCCAGAAAGCAGAAGAAAAATGGAGTATATAGATTGTTTATCATACTTTAGGTTATTGTGCACAATTTATCATTAAAATATTGATTGCATGTAATGCTACAATGGGCATGATCCTACATGGATCTCTATGCTAGCAAGGCGACTAGGCCTCGTTCTATGAGACACTGTACAATAGTTTCCACCTATGTGGATTAGGGCATTAGGTGAATGGTATACCAGATGCGGGTAATGGAGATGGCTCACATTGGCTGCTATCTGTCTTATCTGCGCATCCCAACATTTTGTAAGTGGTGCATTGGGACATTTGAACCACCGGTTGATGAAGATGAACGGCAGTTTTGACCTGGCAAATGTGATTTTGTGAGAAGCATGTTGAGTGCCATCTGGGGAACTTACTATATGTTTTCCGAAATCCTTGCTGTTTGCCCTAGTTGATGGCATCAATTTGTTTCCAAGTTCAACTTGGAAGGAACGTTCATCTATTTTACGGCAGGTGACCAGACCAAGGTCAAGATCTTTTACCTCCCTAACCCGCCAATACTGTCCCAATCTACTACTGATCCCCAACTCGACAAACTCTACACCAAGCCATTCCAACTGACGTTTACGGGCTCAGTATCTAGCATCTATCCCTTGCACTTGGGTCGTCTCCTTTTCTCATGTTCATCTCTCACGTCTCCTAATGACGTATTACTGATCCAACATCTTTCCCAATTCCTCTCTGAGTTTACTTACCCCAAATCTTCCTCCAAGGGGGAAAAGCGTCAAGGTAATGTGCAACAGGTGTCTTGGTTTACTCAGGCCAAGTTGGCAGAGAAGCGTTTGAGTCCTGGAGAGGAGTTTTACTTTGTGTGTGCAAACGAGAAGACGATTCAGGGATGGGCTTTGAAACCGAGGGAGTGGGTAGGAGGACAAAAGAAGAAGTATCTTGTTGTGCTCTTGATTTATGGTGGACCTCAAGGGGCTTGGGAGGATAGATGGTCCACTAGATGGAATCCTAATGGTATGCAGTTTATTTTCTCCCTGGTGTTTGGACTATAGTTTTTTTTTTTTTTGGTGCAGGTTTCACCGGTCAAGGCTATTTCATTATCGCTATCAATCCTACTGGAAGCACATCTTTCAGACAAGGTAAATCTTACTCTATTACCACTCAATGACCACTAAACATATTGGAATCAATTTAGAATCGACGAACACTATCAAGGAAGACTAGGGAGGCAAGCCTTTTGTAGACATGATTCGTAGGTGGAAATATGCCCTTGAGAAATATCCAGAAGTATGTGGAGATATTTCAATTGGTTTGTTGTCATCATTGATATATGGCTTTAGATTGATCCTGATTGAGCTGTGGCTGCGGGCATGAGTTGGGGAGGGTATGCTATCAAGTCAGTCTCTTCCTCTCACACACACACACATACACACTATACTCTGTACACTGATTTGCATGACGTTTAGTTGGATTCAAGGAAATCCTGAATTTGGATTTGGATGTAAAGCTCTCGTTTGCCATGACAGTGTCTTTGATGTGACTTACAATGGTTTCTCAACAGACGAGCTTTTCTTTGTATATTGCCATTGGTGTGATCTCTCACCTGTTGTGTTGTTACTCATATCTTGTGGTTTTTTTATTGAATAGTTCAATCATGAATGGGGAGGCAGGTAAGGAGTCTCGATTCTCTATAGATGGTAATAGCCACTTAATTGGGCCTTGTTTTTTGAGGTGCCGATTTCTTTGAGGAGAGTGATACCACCCCAGGCAATAGAGCGTCTATCTCTCGCCACCCAAATAATAGCAACATTCGTCATAGGCAAAAAGTACTTCACTAGAAACGAATTAGAAAAACATGACAATGGGTCATAATAGTGTTGACTTGTGAGGGAAAAACTAACTGCACCCCACCCAGAGTCACTGAAATTGATGAGGATGCTTTGTTTGAGAGCATTATGGATGGTTTTTGTGTCCAATAGGTGGATAGAGCTCATCAATGAATCAACAGTGATGAATTCGACGAGAAGCCAATGATTCTAAGTATCCTCGGTGCCATTACATGTAATATATGAAAAAAACAAATACCTTGAACCTGACCATTGTTCACATGTGAAAAAGAAAAAGAAAAAAATAAACCATTGTTATGAAGTCTGATTCAACACTCTAAACAAAACTAGAATCAGCTCTCACCTCACGCAATAATCAACATATCCGACGACGGCTCCCTGATTTTCTGAAATCTGAATTATTAATTGACTTTACATGCAACAACTACCTTTCCTTATCCACCTCCCATCACCTCTGTAACCACTTTCTCTTCAAACTCTCAATAGCACCTCATGTCCTTGGTTCAGCCAGTTCTCGTCTCCTCGTAAATGGTCTTGCCTATGCTCAACTCAAAGATTGCTTGCACCAGTTCTTCGCTACAGAAACAGCTTTGCTCTTCAATTCTGGATTTGACGCTAATGTGGGCTTTTTTTCTTGTATTCCCCAAAAGGGAGATGTGATTGTATATGACAAGTATGTTCATGCATCTGTCTATGATAGAATGCATGCTTCTTGTGTCGATTGGGAGTGCTTGACTCCCTTTGCACATAATTCAGTCAAGGCTTTATGCTTGGCACTCACAATAGTGAGGAATCAGATAGAAAATAGACAGAGCGTGTTTGTGGCTGTAGAGAGTTTGTATAGTATGGATGGAATGTTTGTGCCTCTGACAGAAATGGTAGAGGTCATCGACAACATCTCCCCAGCTAGGAATACCTACTTTATTGTCAACGAAGCCCATTCTATGGGGATTTATGGACCTCAAGGAAGAAGTCACATCACCATGCTAGGGTTGGAAAATTGAGTTCTAGCCTGCTTGCATACATTTGGCAAGGCATTGGCTGTGTCTGGAGCAGTCATAGTGACCAATACTGTTGTCAGAGACTATCTCCTCAACTATGCACGACCTCTCATCTACACGACCTCTCCTACTCATGCCATGATCATCGCCGCAGATGTGTCTTTTGACATGCTCATAGATGAAACAGCTTCCTACCTACATTTATTATCACTCGTATGTCTACTAATCTAATCCTTGCAGCTTTCAAAACACCTGCTCTGCCTCTCTAACCAATTCACTCAATCTCTCACATTGTCTCTTCGAGAATACAATATCCCATCTTCTCTCGTTGCCACTATTCTCATTACCACCATTCCATACCATGTATGCAACATGTATGTCTACCTATCTGTTCCTTGACACCTGTATTAATTACCTTAGACTTGCTTCTGGAACAATGAGATTTTGACTCCCATCCAAAAGGACAGAATGATTAGTCTCAGAAAGATTGCATTCAAAAAGTTGAAATTCTTACTTGTTCGAATGATGCTCCATCAAACAAAGGTATGCTTTTTTGCCAATTTGACCATTGATTCCCTCCCTGAATCCTAGGTACAAAGAGTGGATTCCTTGGCAGCCAAAGCGTTCATGACAAAGGCACTTTAAATGCTGGACTCTGTGAGTAGAATTCTAAATAGGTGGGATCAGTCATTGAGTTCAAACAAAGATGACAAGCAGTATCATTAGATCAGCAAGCTCGGTGGAGATCCCAAGAAGGTGATGATTCAGGAAGAGTCTGCAGGTGCGTGTTACTGTGATTACATCTTCTTGTCTAATTTCAATCACAAGGTGCTGAATACACAACCTCCGCTCTTCCATACAGCTATAGTGAGTACCCCCTTCCTCCTTTCTCAATATGATTTCAGTCACAGAATTCCAGAGGTCATATTTCTGGTCCAATATCTCACTCACTCCTCACTGACTTGAAGCACTAGCAAATCTTTGAGGATGTTGATCAAGCAGGGTACATCTTTTTTGATATGTTTGTGACCAGTGATGACACAGTTTGCAACAGACATTTCACTGTATGAGATGCTCTTGAATGTCTACAACAAGCAGATGCTCCAACCCTCAACAAAGTCAGCGTGAATGTCATGACTTGGCAAAATGGCTAAGTCATTATTTATATTTCTTTTCTTTTCTTATTGGACTTACAACTACAAGATGGAGCGTGGGAAAGTATCACGTAACTTTGTCACAATGTCACAATGGTGTGATGGAGTGTCACAGATCACAGATCACAGTGTGTCACATGACTAGAGTAACATGAGGACTATGGGAGAGCAAGCGCATAGCCACAGTAGTAAAGTATATAAGTAGTAGAGAAATAAGCAAGGACTCCATCGAGTTCTCTTTGTCAAACTCTAAACAAAGAGACAGTTGGCTTAATTCTGGTCATCGGACTTTAGACGCTAACAGTGAACATGTCGAACAGTGGGTTATTAGGGACTTGCTAGGTTGTGAGCAGGTTTTTTGAGGTCCTGAGATAGGCAGGAACTAGACCAGAGTTGACAGGGTAAGCAGTATATACACTGAGAAAAATTTTTTAGAAAGGAAATATATGTAGTATGCAGCACTCACAAACTCACAGAATTTATTTCTGGGAAAGAAATGTGAGCAGTGTGCAGTATGCTTAATCCTAACCCACCCTCACCCTTCAACCTAACCCAACCTAACATAATTCAAAGAAAATCAAATCCTAATGAAATCTGATCAAATCTAGTAAAGTCCAATTAAATCTGAATCCAATTTACAATAGGAGAGTGTCTATGAGATCAAGAAGGATCCTATACAAAGTAAGTCTCTTATCCTCACATTGTATGTTTTTCATTTAGAAAAATACCAGGTAACAGTCAGGATTCAGTAAGGAAAAGACCTCAAATGGATGGGCAATTGGGATAAGGTACAGAATCCAAGTATAGGCTATTTATTTCTGTATATTAGTCCCATGTACTTATCAGTAATAGCTACTGCAATGTCCAAGCTAGGGGTTTCAAGTGGTAAGTATCAAGTGCCTAGACTGCTTTCTAGAGAACCACTGCTACTTGTCTTTATATTCATGCAAGCAAGAATTTCCTTGTAGGAAAACATTTTTCAAGTTCAGTTTCAGAAACATTCTATCTGGATGAGTCTGGCAACAACCATTAGAGCTCCTATCAACACAACAACACAACACAACACAGTAGAAGAATGGGGAAAGTGATGGATATATTCTTTGTGTCTTGACTAGTAAATATTGTGATGAGGCTGGAATTATCCAGTAGGTCTTTCTCAACCTTGATGCCTATTATTTGCAAGGAGAGAAAGAAGTTGAGCTCCATTGTGACATTGATTCAATCATTGGGATATCAGACAAGTTTCTTGTAGATGCCCCAGTGTTAGCATATGCTGTCCCTCATACAGGGCATGAAGTCAAGATGTTGATACACATCAAATATCACATAGTGAGTAGTCAGTAATATTAATCTAAGAATGACTGACCCCATCCTATGTAGGAGAACAGGACAATTCCATATCATAAAATCCCAAACTTTGAGTTTGGGACATTTGGGACATGATACAGTCTTCATATTTTTTTCCTCAAGCTGTGGACTGAGGAACAAAGTCAAAGCCCTTGGCCTTACATAACAAGCCAGGTGGTATGAGCATGGGCTCAGAAGGGCAATCCAGGTACTAAGAGGCAACAAAATTGCTTCTAAGTATCCAGCAATGGTTACAATAGAAGCAGAACGAGCATAGAGGCAAAATGACCACATGGCCTGGAGAACAAAGGTCATTGACAAGTGGTATATCACTCTTTTAGTCACAGAGATTTGCTAAGCCCTCTGCTTGAACATAGTACTGTATCCTGCAGATATTGATTGGGTCTCCTCTTTTATAGTAATACATACCATTTGAGGTGTCAAACAGGCATATGTGCATCATGTAAACTTATATACAGCTCAGGATACACTTCAACAGGCATTCAATGATGCACAGCTTGTCTCAAATGCACATGTATGGGAACAATGGTAGATGGATGTTGGAATCAAGGTCAGCAGTCCTGAGGATCTCTGTTATGAACATTGAGTGGGACTACAACTATTATCAGCCATGGTCTAATAATGAGTAGTTAGTAGACAAGATGTTGGCAATGCTAGATGAGAACATTACTATGCAGTAAATGCACTGAATGTCTAAGGACTCTAAGAGATAATGGACTCACAGAATGGATAGGACTCTTCAGAGAAATCTCAGACTATTTCTTCTATCTTTGGACTTGTGCTAAATAGAACAACATTGGACTAACCCATTATTAAACACTGACTCAACTTGTCACCTTCATCGCTTCTGTCATTGGACTGTCACTTAACTAGTTACTCATAGTTACAACTAGTGTTACTACATTGTAACGTAGTCACAATACCTAGTTAGGATAAATACAGACCAGAAAGAGAAGGGAATAGCAAGTTCTCTCTTTCTGTATTCCTCCTTGTAATCTCATTACTTCAAGGGATCAGTACTCTTACTTGTCTTAGGACAACCTCAAGGGTTGTCATAACTTGGCAAAATGGCTAAGTTATTTTCTATTTTCTTTTGTTTTGTTTTGTTTTACTTAGTTAGATCACTACTAAGGTGGAGCATGGGAAAGCATCATGTGATGGTCACATAGTCACACATTTGGTCACATCACACAAGGTCACAGTCACAGTCACAACATGTGATGAGGTAGATACATAATGGGAATAACATGAGGACTATGGAAGGATGTTGCACAGCCACTAGAGTAAAATGTATAAGTAGTGTACAAAATCAAATGGGAACTCTATCGAGTTCTCCTTGTCAACTCTGACTTGGAGTAGACTTAAGTTATCACAGCTAGAGTCTTATACTAGAACTTGATTCCACTTCAAGCACTGTCCATCTTAGACCTTGCTCACCTTTACTCTCATTCAAATCGACCCTCAGCCAGTGTTCATCATAATCACTAGCCACTTCCATATATAGCCAGGCCCTTGGCTTAAGGGGACTTTGCAGTCAGTTAGGGACTGCAGGTGGAGACATAGTACCAGACCCAGGTATTATGCTCAAGACCTGACCTTGCAATTGGGTGGTGTTTAGTAGCTACTTGTATTTTTCTTAGTATAAACCTTGTGCTGTGCTCCATTGTGAGTGGTACATGCAGAGGAGTGATGGTTACTTCTAGAAGGCCGTCTAGAGTAGGGATCCCATCTGTTAGGTGATCGTCTAACCATATTACTAGGGCAGTAGTTAGTAAGGCAGTAGGTGTCTAGTTGGGTAAAGATCTTATGCCCCAACAGATGTAGTTGTAATTAGCAAGATTAACCATTAAATCTGTACCCTGAGATGTCAGCATGATGTCTCAAATTCAATATAACTCACTCATGAGCAACCTGCTCAAAGAAAAGTATGCCCTTGCTTCACTAAGGGCAGAATTGGAAGAAAGACCAGGGAAGCTGTGTTATGGGTGTAAGAAGTTTGGGCACCTGGCCCATAACTGCAGGAACAAAAGAGAAGAGGAAGGGAGAACATCAATTTCTCAAAATAGATTTGAGGTGCTGTTGAGTAGAGTGATGAGGTGTAGAGTAGAAATAAGAAGGCAGGAAAGGGAAAGGAAAGGAGAGAAAGCAATACAGTGTTTTAAGTGCAGAGAAGAAGGACATCAATGGAAGGAATGTCCAAAGAGAGGAAAGGAAAGAGGAGAAAGAGTAGGGCGAGTAGTAGCACTACAGAAGGTGCAACCAAAGAAGAAGCTGGTGCACTCCATAAGGAGAAATGTGCAGGAAGATGAGATAAGGTATTTTGAGTGTGAAGGGGTGGGACATCAATGTAAAGATTGTCCAAATAGGAGATTAGAAAGAGACAGGGCGGTGTGTTAAAAGGAGCAAAAGGGAAGTTAGCTGTGACTAGCAAGTAGAAAGGGGCAGTGACAGTTTCCAATTGCATGCTAAAGGGTTCATGGGAAGAAGAAGAAAGTAGGGGTATCAGAAAGAAATTAAAATGAGAAGTACAGCTTATCTGTAATATAAAAATAGATAAAATGATTAGGAGCTCAATCTAGATCTGCCTCGTATGGTGTCCACCTTTACATACTATAACAAGCTCACTAGTAGAATAGTCAGTAAACCACTCATGGACCTTACCATACTCAATCAAGCTCTCATCCACACCCCCATACTAAACCTTATGGGTGTGATACAATCTGAGTCGATGATTAGCCAGGCTTTTCAGGCCTGCTATTCCATAGAAGGTTGCCCGAGCGACCACTGCATTTTGTCTCAAGAAAGAGTAGAGTATAGAGTGGGAAACATTTACCAACTCAATCTCTCACCAAAATTATCCCTTACACACTCAAAAGAATTGCATTTACAACCTCAAGAGCTTCTGAGATGAAGGCAAGGGCCAAGAAGGCACTGTATAAATCTCTACTCTGAGAAATATATTAGAATATTACAAATGTTTGAGACTCAATTAAAAAGAAATAGAAAAAGAAACTCTCCATTCTATTACTCTCCCTCATGTCTCTCCTCTTAAACACCACTATGCAGCCATGACAGCTGTTACCTTCCTGCCCTCTATACCTCCTGAACATGACCATGTGATCCTGCTTCACCTCTATACTTCACTCCTGCCCATTGTTTTCTGAACCCTGAACTGGCTTCCTTTTACTCCAAATACAGTCTAGAAACACATGATAGTATGTCCAAGTGTCTGCGATACAATCGTTATCCAGCGACATATCTGTTTCTTGACTGAGTCTAGCAGTGATGGGATCACTAGTCACTGATAGACTTTTGATCTATCATCTTGGTGTCATATTAGTCTAAGTCTGCTCTAGATTGAAATTATCTCACATTCCTGAGCCTCTGACTTCTAGAGTTTCAACATTGATAGTCTGTATCTGAGAAACCTGATACTAGCTCATCAGTCTTGCCTCCCGAGGTATATGATTTCCTGGCAGGTGACAGCTTGGCCACTACCTAATAGAAGTACCCAGTCTTGGGTCTAGATTATGTCTGGGGCTTGTAGGAGATCTCTAGAGTGGGTTCCAATAGTGAAATCCAGGGTTATAATTTTTATCCCATGCTACATTTCCACAGAAAATTCTCTAGCGGCGTAACATCTCCCCCCCACTACAAATGACTATCTTTAGTCATCTTCTCGAGGCTAGTTATATGGTTCCAGATCTATCCTGTCTTTGTTTATTCTCTATATCTTGAGTCTCAAGTCCTCTGGCTACATAATCTCTTCTAGAGCTGCTTCTAGACGTAACATTTATCTAGTTATGACTCATCCTCATTTGTCTGTCTGAACATCTTTGGGACATTTTTCCTCTGGTATTCATCTTGAGGCAAGTGTCAATCCGACTATGACCTGCTTAGTAAGCATGACTAATTACTCTGCTACCCCAGGTTACTGTCTTCCTTCGCACTCGTTACCTCATCGTCCTAGCTTGTACTTAGGCTAACTTTTCTTCTGTATATATCATTAGATCTCGTTACTTGGACTATAAAACCAATGTCTGAATTATTAGCACAAGTCCAGCAACTGCTTGTTGGAGCATTATCCCAGCCACTCATTGCCGCTTAACTCTCCCAAATTCTATCTGCATTGGCTACTGGTTCCAGTGCTGATTCTGCACCTTCTCCTGTCATGCCACCAATTACCTTGTCCACTTTGGTAATTATATTATGGGAAGGATAACGAGTTTGGAGGGGAAAGTGGTCTTAGAGTTTTGTGGTTGAGGGTAAAAGGATATATATTATTTTTGTGTCACGTCACTTTTACTATTGATAATTACATAATTATATAATAGAATTGAAATAGAAATTAAATGAATGAGAAAACCAATAAACAAAATAGAAATAGAATGAGATGATGAAGCACACACTATTATGCAGGTAGCCCAAAGGCTACCCCCATAATATCGTCTCCTACTATCACTTTCTCTCCTACTTCTACTGTTCCTTGTCTTGTTCCTGTCTCTTCTTCTGTCCAAGAAACTTCTATTGTCCTAATAGAGGATGTTCCAGCAGTGCCTGCCTCGGGTCCTCCAATGTAACCTCTGATGTTGCCTCTGGTCTACAGTCCAACTTCTGGTAAGTTCCTCACTTCATGTCTTCTGTTCAGTTTCTTATCTCTTGTTTTTGTTCTAGGTTCTCTCTTATCTGTGGATACTACCATTTGGTCCTTGCTTAGTCTAGCTTCCCCTCCTCACAAGCAGTGTCACTGATCTATTGCCATGCATGCTGCTTCACCACCTCGTAAATGTCGTCTTCACCAAAAATGCTCTCCAACACCCCCTTTTATAGAGGTATCTGAGCCTGAGCCTAAGGCCGTTTTCTCTTCTCTACCACTGCTATCTCCAAAACCCATATCTCATCCCAAATGTACTGTTAATTGGGCTCCGGTGGTTGATACAACTCCTTGTTCCGTCATTCTTCCAAGAAAAAAGTCTAAAACTATGGCATCTGCTCAACTCCACAATGGTTTCTCCTTGTCTGAGGTATCTTCTTCTGGTATGTTTTCTTTCTGTTTTGAATTTTCTCTATTGACCCTGTTTATATCTCTAGGTCGTAATATCGTCTCTCACTTTGGTTTAGTAGTTGGGCATCCTTATCTAGACCTTATTCCAGCTCTATTTGTGCCTCTCTCTTGTGAGGAGTTGGTGTGTTTTTTATTTCTGCCTTGTCTGATTTCAATCTGATTTCAATCTTTTTCTAGGGCCCTGCTGGCTCTTTAAAATATCTCTTATGTATTTCATCTGGCACTCTATCCTGTATGCCTTGTCTGCCAATCCCTCATACTGCTCAGATATTGTCATGACTTGGCAAAACGGCTAAGTTATTATTTATATTTCTTTTCTTTTCTTTTCTTTTCTTTTCTTTTCTTATTGGACTTACAACTACAAGATGGAGTGCAGGAAAGTATCACATGACTTTGTCACAATGTCACAATAGTGTGACAAATGGTCACATCACAGTCACAGAGTGTCACATGACTAGAGTAACATAAGGACCATGGGAGAGTAAGTGCATAGCCACAGTAGTAAAATGTATAAGTAGTAGAGAATTAAGTGAGAACTCCATCAAGTTCTCTTTGTCAAACTCTGAACAAAGAGACAGTTGGCTTAATTC